>UMFJ01017338.1_pt1 | contig 14461 bp, 13 predicted proteins | sample 1964991 | NCBI WGS metagenome assembly UMFJ01 (sample SAMEA4836044, study PRJEB28245) | human gut metagenome | biome: gut microbiome; material: fecal sample | place: Denmark | collected 2008 | reverse complement strand
AAAAAACACATCCTACCCTACTGTTTCCTTTGTTGCAGTAGGAGACAATATTATCCATGAAAATGTTTATCAATATGCCTTAAAACAGGGAAATGATACAACTTATAATTTTAAACCTTGTTATCAAAATATAAAAAAATATATTTCTGATCATGATTTAGCTTATATTAATCAAGAAACTTTGATTGCTGGTGATTCTTATGGAATTAAAGGTTATCCTAATTTTAATTCTCCTGAATCTTTAATTGATGATCTACAAGATACAGGATTTAATATGGTTTCTAGTGCTACAAATCATTCCATGGATCTAGGAAAAAATGCTTTGATATCATCTGCACATATTTGGAAACAACATTCCGATATTCTCTTTTCTGGGCTATATGAAAATCAAGAAGACCGGCAAACAATAAGAGTCATTGAAAAAAACGGAATTCGTTTTAGTCTTTTAGCTTATACTTTTGGTGTTAATGAAACAACCAACTATAAATCTATTCAAAAACAATTAAAAACGTATCCTTATATATTAGGACAATTAAATAAGGAACAAATTAAAGAAGATGTAAACAACGCTAAAGCTCAAAGTGATGTAGTTATTGTAGCTGTTCATTGGGGGAAAGAAGGACATAGTAAATTATCTGATTTACAACAAGAATATGCTCATTATTTTGCTGATTTAGGTGTTGATGTTGTAATTGGAAATCATCCTCATTTAATTCAACCTATTGAAAAAATCAATCATACACTTGTTATTTATTCTTTAGGTAATTTTTTAAGTACGATGAAAGATGTTTATAATCAGTTAGAAGGAATGGTATGTTTTGATTTTGTTAAAAAAGAAGATGAAATCAGTATTGAAAATATTCAATATGTTCCTCTTGTCAATCATTATAATGATAATGTTGTAACTATTTATTCACTTAAAGAATATACTTCTACTCTTGCTAGTCAACATAGTATTTTAAAAGATCAAGCTGATATCATTAAAGAATTCAAAAATTATGTTAAACAAATGATTAGTAATGATGATATTGATATAGAAATGTGAGGTTTATATGAAGAAAAGAATAAGTCTATTAATATTAATAATCTGTATGGTTGGTGGTATTGGTTTTTTCTTTCCTAAAAAGAATACTCAGGAAGTAAAAATGGTAAAAAAGAAACAAACACCTGAAATAAGTTTTTATCATCAAGAATATAAAGAAAGATATGATACCTACCAAAAAGCACACCAAGCTCTAAGTAAAAAAGAAGTTATTACACTTGTAAATATGAATCGTGATTTTGATTTTTATGGAAAAATCATCAAACAAGAACATCCTAATGATTTAAATACAATTGTTAATAAATATTATCAATTAGATGAAACCTATGAACCGAGTGATCTTGTTGAAATAAATACAAACGCAGGTACTTATGGAAGTTCTTATAGTAAACATACTGCTAGAAAAGTGGTTTATGATGATTTTCAAGCTTTAAAACAAGCTTGTATAAATAAAGGTTTTGAACTGTATGTGACTTCAGGCTATCGTTCAACAGTCTGGCAAAAAGAAATTTATAATCATATGGTAGAAACTTATAGTGTAGAAAGAGCAGATGAAACTTGTTCACGTCCTGGTCATAGTGAACATACAACGGGGTTAGGCTTAGATATTGCTTTAGATCAATATAAATATGAAGAAGTCGAAAATCACCCTCAATATTCTTGGTTTTTAAGCCAACTAAGTAATTATGGTTTTATCTTACGTTATCCAAAAGATAAAGAAGAACTAACAGGGTATAGTTATGAAGCTTGGCACATTCGTTATGTAGGAAAAGACCTAGCCCAAAAAGTAGAAAAAAGTGGTCTAACTTTTGATGAATATTATGCTAGAAACTATTAGAAGATAGCAAAGCTATCTTCTATGTTTCCAATATTTAGTTACAGGAACTTTAGGATTGCTTTCATCCCAAGGCATCTCATGTCTTTCAAAATAACCAATGACGTGTTTATTAGAATCTCTAACAGGTACAAAGAATTCTCTTTCACCTGTTTTAGTATTATAAGTTTCAAACATTTCATCTTCACCAGCATCGGCTCTTTTTAAAAATTCTTCAATTTTAACTTTAGAGTTTTCACTATGACAATTAAATAAACTTTGATTGATTTTTACACGCTCACCATATCTTTCTTTAGCTGTTTTATTCATATAGCGCACAATATGTTGTCGATCAACAAAAACAATTTCATAACTATAAGCATCTAAAATACTTTCTAATATTTCCTTTGTAATTTCCATTGTGTTCTCCTTTTTTATCATTGTAACATATTTACCTTATTAATAGGTATTTTTCCTACTATACTATTTTTGTTTTTTCTTGTATAATAATAAGGTAATTATTTAAAGGAGCGTCTTTTATGGGAGATTTAAAATATTTATTACCTATTTTAGTAGCTGTTATTTTAGTGTGGATTACTTATCTTGTCATTAATTTCGTAGCTACAATTATTAAAACAAAGAAGAAAGATGATACCATGGTTTGTGGTTTAAACATGCAAGGAAAAATATTCTATGCAATCATTATTGTTATTTATTTAGTAATGCTTGTTTATTGTATTTATTACATGATTACGCATTTATTAAGTGGCGATGTTGATAGTGTTTATTTACCATTAAATGCTTTCACAATTTATTCTTTTGTTTTCTATTTAATGATTCAATGGATTATTTTCTTTGGACAAAAACAAGTTTTAATTGGTCGTGTTTTATTTGATTATAGAAAAATTAAAAGAGTCACTTATCCAAAGAAAACAAAATTACGTTTTACTTATGGACAAAAGACATTAGAAACATATATTCGCTTTATCGATGATTCTATTCTTAAAAAATCATTACAAAGAACAAGATAAAAAGCAATTTCGGTCGAAATTGCTTTTTTATTTGATGGGAATCCAAATATTATGATAATTAAAATATTCTTCTTCTGGTTTCCACATTGAAACCACTTGAGAAATCACATCTCCTGCGAGTTGGAGATTATTTTTTTCCATATAATCAAAGGCGGGCTGTAAAACCTCATATGTCAGTATTTGACTCGAACGAGAAGGAACGCACATATAAAGACATAACTGTTCAGGATAGTAATGAACATATTCACTTTCCTTGATATCAAGTACTCCCGCAAATTCTTCCTCTACCCCTATTCCATAGTAGAATTCCTTATTTTCATTTTCAATATGTTCTTTAGGAAAAAGTGCCGTAGAAAAAACAAATGGTATTTTTTGACAAAATTCTTTAAGTTCTTCACGTTCTTCTTTCTTTAAATCTATCGTATAACATTTTTGTGTATCAATACGATAGATTCCTGGTCTTTTTTGTAAAGTAAAGTTTAAGTTTTCACTTCGACTAATGAGTTTTCGATTGGTACGTAGTCTTTTTAATAAATTCATTTGATAAATAATATTCTTTTGAATGATTTGTTCTTGTTCTTCTAATAAATCATCAATTTCTTCTAAAGACTTACTTTGGAGTATTCCCGCTGTTTCTTCAATTGATAATCCAAAGCCAAGATAACAACGTGCACGAATCAGCATATGAAGATCCCAAGTTGTATAATAGCGATATCCTGTTTCTTGATCATGGATGGGCGCAATGATTCCTTTTCTTTCATAATAACGAATTGTTTCAGCTGTAATTCCTAGTATTTTAGCAAGTTCTCCTATTGTATAAGTATTGTACATAATCCCCCAACCTTCAAATTGTTTTAAAGTTTTCACCAAATTATAACATATTTTCCTCTTTTTTGACCTTATTTGATACTTTTTTACCCCCTTGACTCTCAAATCGTTTGAGAGTTTAAAATGACCTTGTTAAAAAAATAACATGTGATGTTAAATAAATAACAAAGGGAGAGAAAAATTATGGAAGAAAAAAAAGTTGTTCTTATTACAGGTGGAGCAATGGGACAAGGTCGTGCTCATGCCTACAAATATGCTGAAAACGGATTTAATGTTGTTTTGGCTGATATGTTAGATCCATCTCATGAAGCATTTAAAGAAACAATTGCAAATTGTGAAGCAAAAGGAGCAAAAGTTTTAGCTAAAAAAGCAAACATTACTTCTACTGAAGATATGGAAGCATTATTTGCTTCAGCATGGGAAACATTTGGTCGTTTAGATGTTGTGATTGCTAATGCTGGTGTTATTAACTTCGGTTATACTTGGGAATTAACTGATGAACAAGTTGAAAAAGTAATGGATATTAACTTAATTGGTACTTGGCGTACTGATAAATATGCTGCTCAATATATGTTAAAACAAGGATTTGGTCGTATTATTAATATTTCATCAACTTCTGGTTTATATGGTACTCCTCAATTAGCTACTTATTGTATGAGTAAATGGGGTATTTTAGGATTAACTAAAACTCTTGCTAAAGAAGTGGGGTCTAAAGGAATAATCGTTAATGCTTTATGTCCTACTAAAGTTAAAACTCCAATGTGTGAAACAATGGATTATGTTAAATTCATTAATGATTTAACTGGTAAAGATTTCAAATCTGTTGAAGAAATGTATGCAGGAGTTCCATTCCTTGAAGTAGAAGATATCGCTAGTATGGTTTACTGGTTAGGAACTAGTAGAGAAGCTGGTAAATTTAATGGACAAGGTGTACCACTTGATTTAGGTACTTTACAATAATAAAGGGAGAAAAGAGAATATGAAAATTACAAAAGCAACACGTTGGCGTGTTTTTGCAGGAGTTTGGATTCAAAGTTTATTCACTTCTGCCACTGCCTTCTTTAGTTTATTCTGTTTGCCATTTTGTAATCAATTTGGATGGAGTAATTCAGATTTTTCAATGGCATACACAATTTATATGTTTATCTACTGTGCAGTAGGTTTCCTTGGTGGTATTTTAGCTGAAAAATTACAACCAAGAGTAGCTATTTATATTGGTTTAGTTTTATTTGCTGGAGGATGGATCTTAACTGGTTTTGCTTCATCTATTCCATTCTTATATATTGCTTATGGTGTCATTGCTGGTGCTGGTGCTGGAACAATTTATCCTGCATGTTTACCAACAGCATTAAAATGGTTCCCAGATAAAAGTGGTTCTATCTCTGGTTTAGTTCAAGCTGGAGCTGCTTGTGGACCTTTCATTATGTCACCTATCGCTCAAATGTTAATTGATAACTTTGGAGCACCAATGGCTTGTAAAATTTTAGGTGTTGTATTCTTAATCGGTGTTGGAGCTGTTGCTTGGATGATCGTTCCTTGTCCTGATGGATGGACTCCTGAAGGTTGGGTACCAAGTGCACAACAAAGCAAAGAATTACATACAAAAGATTATAATATTCCTCAAATGGTTAAAACTTCAATCTTCTGGGTATTATTAGTAATGTTTATTTTTGCTAATGCTGCTGGAACAATGATGGTTTCTGCAACATCACCAATTGCTCAAACTCAAATTGGTTTATCAGCGATGGATGCGGCTTTATGTGTAAGTTTAATGACTTTATTTAATATGTTTGGTCGTTTATCATTTGGTGTTATTTATGATAAGTTAAAAGGATGGAATTCTTTAATTCTTGTCTTGATTTTAAATGGTATTTCAATGCTTATGCTAACAGTAGCTCATTCATTTGCATACTTTGTCGCATGTATTGCTTTAGTTGGTTTCTCATTTGGTGGATTACTTGTTGTTTTCGCACCAATGGTTAAAACAATCTTTGGTTCTAAATATTATAACAGAAACTATGGTTTGATCTTTATTGGCTATGGTATTGGGGCTTTCGTTGGTCCTAAGATTTCCGCAAGTTTCTTTGATGCTACAGGATCTTATGTGATGGGATTCATTGGTTCAGCTATTCTTGCTGCAGTTGCTGTTTTATTAGTCGTTGTGGCTAAAAAACTTGCTAACAAAATGTTAAATGCTTAATTTTAAGGGGTGAAAAATTTCACCCCTTTATTTTATACTTTCCTTTACCTTCTTTAATCATTTTTCCTTCATCACAAAGCTTCTTTAAGATTCTTTGTAATTGTCTTCGACTACAATGAAGATAATTTGTGGCTTCTTCAATGCTTTTTAATGAACCATAACAATAATATTTCAAATAATATAAAAAACGTTCTTCAATACTTTGATAAACAAATTGATTGGTTGATGATTGTTTTAATTTAGAAGCGATTGAATTTAAAAGTGTATGTAGAAATTTTATATCTTGATTAAGCTTTTCTTTATTATCTTTTAAAGATAGCGCCAACGTTTTGACCTTTGTTTTTGCTTCCGCAAAAAACATCGGATTTAAATCATCAACAAATTCCATATCACCTAAAATACATAATTCTTCACTTTGAGAAACTACAGTTTGTCTTCCCTCTTGATCAATAAAAGAAATCAATAACGTTCCTTCTAATACAAATTGAATATATTGTGTTTTTTCTAAAGGATTGATCATTGTTTCATCTTCTTCATATTCAATCCCTATAAATTCATATTCCTTAGAAAAATAATTGTCTATTTTATATTCTTCTTTTACTTTATTTATTAAATTTTTATCATAAATCTTTTTCATACCTCTATTGTGTCACATGTCACAATAATTGACAAATCATTTTGTTATACTTCCCTAGAAAGAGAGAGATTTATATGAATAATAATGATTTATTTGAAAAAGTGCCTATATCTAAAGCATACTTTAAACTTGCTTTACCCGTTGTATTAAGCATGGTTATTTCTTTAGTCTATAATATGGTTGATACATTTTTTGTAGCACAGACACAAAATACAAATCTTGTTGCTGGTGTTTCTTTATGTGCGCCTATTTTTACTTTAATGATAGCTTTAGGAGACATCTTTGGTATTGGAGGTAGCTCTGTTATTTCTCGTTTATTTGGACAAAAACAAGATGAAGAAGGAAAGAACGTCAGTGGTTTTTGTTTCTATGGAACTATTGTTTGTGGTATCTTAGTTTCTCTTATTATGATGATTGCTAGAAAACCAATTTTAACAATCCTTGGAACAAATCAAGCAACACTTCCTTATGCCAGCCAATATTATACTTATATGGCTTTAGGAGCAACTTTAATTATCGTTTCCTTGACTCCTAGTAATCTCATGAGAACAGAAGGATTAGCTACAGAATCAATGATTGGAACAATTACTGGTTCAATTATCAATATGATTTTAGATCCTATTTTTATTCTCTATTTAAACATGGGAGCTGGTGGTGCAGCTATCGCAACCATTATTGGTTATTTTGCATCTGACCTTGTTTTTATTTATCTTACTTTAAAGAAAAGTAAGAAATTATCAATTTCTTTAAAACATACACATATTACTAAAAATGAAGTCATTTCTATTTTTACAATTGGTATTCCCGCCTCTATTACAAATTTAATGTCTAGCTTTGCGATGGCGATGACAAACAATTATTTAGTTACTTATGGAAATGACAAAGTAGCAGCTATGGGAATTGTTTTAAAAATCAATATGATTGTTTTACTTGTCATGATTGGTTTTGCTTTTGGTGCACAACCTTTACTTGGATATAATTATGGTGCACATAATACTAAACGTTTAAAAAAAATTATTAAGTTTGATTTATTTGTAGAAATTACTTTTGCAGTTATTACATCTATTATCTTAGCTTTATTTACACCATCATTTATTAAAATATTTATGAATGATCCTTCTATTATTCAAGCTGGAACATTGATGTTAAAATTTTTGCTTTTATCTTCTCCTTGTGTAGGGATTATTCTTGTCTTTACAACTTTATTTCAATCAGAAGGAAAAGCACTTCCTGCATTATTACTTTCAATAGGTAGACAAGGTATTGTTTTTGCAATTTTTCTTCTTTTATCAAATATTTTTGGATATTATGGTATTATTAGTAGTCAAATGATTGCGGATATTATCACTGCAATCATTGCACTTATTTTATATAAAATATATAAATAACAAAAAGATGTCTTGTACTATATAAGACATCTCTTTATTTTAAAATACTTATAATCTTTTCAATTTGATTTTTTGTAAGTACTTGATTCCTTCTTAGATGTAAAATATCATCTATTTCACTTTTATCATTAACAGTATATTCGCTTTCTACTGGACTATTCATATTTACAAATAAAACATAACCTTCTATCCATAAATCAACACCATAATACTTCAAATATTCCTTTAACAAATATATTTCTCTTTTTAGTTGTTTAATAGGATTTCTTATTTCTTTTATATATTCTTTGTTTCCACTACTTATTTTATACTTATTCCAATATTGATCATCTTCATTTCCCACAAGTTTACCACTAAAATTCTTTACTTCAAAAATAAAAATACCATTATTGTTAATAACAACATAATCTAATTCCGTATTTCTTCCATGTATTAATATATTCACATTATTCAACAATAAATCATTTTCATTTAAATAATGATTTAATATCTTCTTTGCTTGTAATTCTCCTTCTTTCCCTGCAATTCTTTTTTGGTCTTCACCATTTGATAAACTTAAAAGTAAAATTATGAATAATATAATTACAAAAAAGATAATCACTATTATCTGCATTATGTATCACCTCTTATCCATTATAACAAAAAGAGAAGAACCAAGTCTTCTCTCTTTTACTTTCTAACGAACATATTTTTTCATTACAATAATGTAAATTCCTAATAAGCTTATACCTAGTAAAGCCATTGGCACAATACTATTTGTATTATCTCCTGTTGTTACAGCTTTTTTACTTTCTACTTTTGTTTCTTTTTTAGAAGCTGTTTCTTCTTTCTTTGTTTCAGTTTTCACATTTTCTAACTTAGCAATCTTTTCTGTTTCTAACACTTCTTTACATACTGTACATTCTTTATGTTTTGATCCTTCTTTAGCTACTGTTGGTTGTTGATCAATGATCCAATCACTTGATATATGTTCTCCTTTAGAATCCTTATCTTCATAATATTTATTGATTGTTTTTGATGTTTTTCCACATCTTGAACATACATACCAATATGTATCGTGTTCCTTACAATTAGTTGCTTTTTCTCTTAAAAATTGTGGATTCTTAACTTCTATATAAGCATGTCCTAAATGAGTACCTGTTGCTGCAAATGCTTCTGTACCTTTTGCTCCACAAATACAACTCTTATAATATCTAGCAGGTGTCATACAAGTAGCTGGAGTCGCTAAATATTCACTACTTTCAACTTCTTGATCATACACATGATTTCCTACTTCTGCAGATTCATAATACTTATCTTGTGCATTTTCATCATCTTTAGCACTAGCATCACATCTTGAACATACATACCAATATGCATCATGTTCTTGACAGTTACTTCCTTGAGATTTTAAGTATTTTTCATCTTTTATTTGTTTTGTATATTCATGTCCTAATTTTGTATCTTTATCTTCAAATGTTTCTGTAGTACTTACTTGACCACAAGTACAGCTTTTATAATAGATAGCATTTGTTGTACATGTTGCTTTGTCTTTTAAAGTACTTACTCCATTGACTTCTTTTAATTTTTGATCAAAAGTATGTTCTTCCCAAACTGCTTTAATTTCCTTATTTTGATCATCTTTAGTAAATACTCTTGGATCTCCTACTTTATAAATAGTACTGTCTACTTGCCAGCCTTTAAAATGTTTTCCATTTGGAGCAACATATTCACATTTTGGGAAAGTAAATTCTTTATCTAATTCAATAGCTGGATTAGCCATTGTTCCTGTTCCACCATTAGAATTGTATTTGATTTTTAATTGGAATACTAATGCACCAATTGCATCATTGATGGCTTTTGCCATTGCATCTACTTCATCTTGTTGTGTTATATTTTTACCAGTTACAACTGCATTAATAGCTTTTTCTACTTCTGTAAAATCTTTATAGTTATCTTTGTTAAGATTATTTGCTTTTTCAATTGCCTCAGTTACTTTTGTATAATCGGCATCTTTATATTCTAAGTGATCAATTGCTTCATTAATAGCCTTAGCATAACCATTAACAACCTCTTGTTCAGTAATATCTTTATCACGATTGACTGCGTTAATAGCATCCTCTACCTTTGAAAAATCTTTATAATTATCTTTATTAAGTGAATTTGCTCTTTTAATAGCTGCATCTACATCTGTATAATCTGCACCAGCATATGTCATACTTAATAATTTAGCTATAACACTATCAAATATTGCTGTGGCCTCTTTTGAGCTTTTAGCTCCCATATAATAAGCACTATTTTCTGCTCTAGTTCCTAAGTTTTTATAACTTTGGGCATCTGAGTAATTACTAGAAACTCCATGCATATAAGCATTAAACTTTTCTGCATCTGACCAACTACCACTTCCTACATGTCCAGTAATAGATGGATCAGTTAAAGAAAACATTCCAAATGTATAAACTTCTGCATCTTTTTTTATTTCCTCTGATGCTGTAATAGCTCTATTAGCGACATCATCATCAAAATTATTCAAAGTCGTTGGCTGACCATCCGTTACAAAAAAGACAACTCTTTTGGCATATTTTCTACTTTCATCATTTTTACTTTGATTAATTTGTTTTAATGCTAATTCCATTGCAAAATCTGAACGTGTTGCCCCTGCAGGACTAATGCTATTTACAACATCTTCTAACTTTGCTTTATTGTCATTTGTGGCAGTAAAGAAATCATTCATAATTTGCGTATAATTATATCTATATCTATTTTCAGTATAAGTATCATTCCCTACTTTATCTGATTTATCTCCAGCAAATTTAATAATCGAAATTCTACTTTGATATTTTTCATCACTCTGTTTTGAATTATTTTTAGCAAATTCCTCAATAAATTGATTAATTGAATCTTTTAAAATTTTAATCCTTTTAGTAGTATCAGTTGAAGTTATAGGATCTTCCATACTCCCTGAAACATCTAAAACCAAGACAATATCAAGTGGTATATTATTCTTTTGATTAGCCGCAAATACATTGACTGGCATTTGTGCAAAGAACATCATTAATGTCAGTATACATGCTATTACTTTCTTATATATTTTCATTTTCCCTATCCCCTTTCTTTGAATATTATTCATTTCCTCCTATGCTTTTATTTTACTTTTTTTAATTGTTATTTTTTATAATTGGCGCGAAATGTCGTTTTTAGGGTGTGAAATGTATATAAGAAGTGTTTTTATTTTGATAAAATAGTATTAGGTGATGTATATGAATATAGCAATATGTGATGATGATCTTTTATATATGAATCAAGTTAAAGAAATGATAGAAAAATGGGGAAAGGAACATCATGAAGATGTTTCTATTTATCTTTTTAATCATGGGGATGCTTTAATTAATAGTTATCAAAAAAGTCATATCGAAGTTATTTTATTAGATATTATGATGCCTTTATTAAATGGTATGGAAACAGCTCATGAAATTAGAAAAAATGATTTTGTCGTTAAAATTATTTTTTTAACCTCTTCTCCTGAATTTGCCTTAGAATCCTATGATGTTAAAGCAAGTGGATATATTTTAAAACCTACAACTTATGAAAAACTATGCTCTCTTTTAAATGATTGTAAACAAGCATTTCATTATGAACCTGAATCTATTATTGTTAAAACAGATAAAGGATATCGTAAAACTTATTATCATTTGATTGAATGTGTTGAAGCACAAAATAAAAAAGTTTTATTTTGTTTAAATGATGGTGAATGTCTAGAAGTTTTAGATACTTTTGTTCATTGTAGTAATGAATTAACTACAAATGATGCATTTTATAAATGTCATCGAAGTTACTTAGTTCATATGCCTGCTATTGATCATTTTAATTCTATAGAAATTGAAACAAAAACACACAAGAAAGTTCCTATCGCAAGAAGTTATGCTAAATCTTTTAAAGAAGCTTATTTTGAATATATGTTTAAAGAAGGTGATTAACATATGATTTATACTATTTTAGAATCTATTCGTTATACTTTAACTTTATTATTCGGTATCTTTGTTTCTGCACTATTTCTAGATATTCGAATCAATAAAAAGAATGTCATTTGTCTTTTTCTATTCTTTTATATTGATTTAGTACTTCAGGGAATTTTCTATTTTACTAAAGATTTATCGGCTGTTATTTCTTTATATCCTTTTATTACCCATTTACCACTTTTATTATTTTTTGTTTTAATTTTCAAAAAACGATTATTTCCAAGTTTAATTGCTATAACAAGTGCTTATTTATGTTGTCAAATAAGTAACTGGACAACAATCTTTGTTTCCTCTTTTATTAAGAATATAGATAATATAACCTATTCTTGAACACTCATTATTTCTTTTGTTTTCATTATTAAATTTGTTTATTTACCTATTTCTCAATTATTAAAAAAACAATCACGTGAACTTATTTCTTTTGGTATCATTCCAATTTTCTATTATATATTTGATTATCTTTCTACCGTTTATACAAAGCTTCTTTATATTGGAAATAAAACAACTGTAGAATTTACACCATTTCTTTTATGTATCTGTTATTTTGTATTCTGTACCGTTTATTTTAAACAATATGAAGAAAAGCAAAAAATAGAAACGAACAATAAGCTTATTTATATGAAACAAGCACAATCAAAAAAAGAAATGAAACTGATGGAAGAAAATGAAAAAAAGATTATTTTAATGAGACATGATATGCGTCATTTTTTAAACAATATACTAAACGATCTTGAAAATAATCAAAATGAACATGCTATCGAATATATTCATACTTTATTTGATGCCATCGGTCAAACTGTAAGAAAGAAATATTGTTTAAATGATACTGTTAATATGATTATGACATCTTATGAAAATAGAATGAAAGATAAAAATATTGATTTTCATTATCATTTAGATATTCCTCAACAATTGTCTATTAGTGATATCGATTTAACTTCTATTCTATCTAATGGTTTAGAAAATGCTTTTAAAGCTGTTATGTTATTAGAAAATGAACGTTTTATAGAATTAAATATGCAAGAAAAATGTGGTAAGCTACTTATTTCTATTGAAAATAATTACTTAAATGAACCTATTTTTATAGATGGTATTCCTATATCTAAAGAAAAAGGTCATGGCTTTGGAACTCAAAGTATTGCTTATACAGTTGAAAAGCTCCATGGAAATTGTCAATTTTCTACTCATCAACACCATTTTAAATTAAGAGTTGTTATTTAAAAAGGATTACAGGTTAAGCACCTTGTAATCCTTTTACATCTTGATCAGTAATTCTTTTACCATCTTCAATTTTATTAATAACATTAATAATACCGTTCAAAGATTTTTTATTAGGTTTCATTGTATAACATTTTTTACCCTTCATAGAATATGTTTTATATGAAATTTCTGGATCTCCCGTAAGTTGAACATTGTACATTTTCCATTTAGACATATCATCTAATTGCGTTTGAACAAGTGATTTTATATCTTCAGATGACATATTAGTTTCAAAACATCCTTCTACTGCTTGTAAAATATTTGAATAGTTTGTAATGATTTTAGGAGAAACAGCTTTATTGATCATGGCTTTAAGTAATCTTTGTTGGTTTCTTCCTCGATCAAAATCACCACTTGGTAAAGCATATCTTTCTCTTACAAAACATAAAGCTTTATCTCCATCCATTTGATTAATTCCTTTATTAATATGATAGTGACCATGTAATGTTGTAAATTCATAAGGTGAATCAATTGTTACTCCACCTAAGGCATCAATGATATTAGTAATTCCACTAAAGTTTGTCTTAGCATAATAATTCACTTTTAAATCCAAGAAATCTTCTATAGAAGAAATTGTCTCGTTAATACCATACATAGCTGAATGCGTTAATTTATCCATTTTTCCATTTTTATGCAAGGTAATTTGTGTATCTCTAGGAATAGATACAATTAATATTTGTTTTTGAATTGGGGAAACACAGACAGCAAGATTAACATCAGCTCTTGAAATTGCTGAAACTGTCCCATAAGTATCTATTCCTGTCATATAAACAATAAATGGATTTTTAGTCACATTTGTTTCTTGTGTCACAGAATTTAATTTTTCTTGAATTTCTACTTTATATAAACTCTTTAGATTTTCATCAATGCCTTCATGATTTGCTTCTAATAAAGCCATATAAGCATTATCAGCAACAATAACATCAATGTCTCCATCCATGATAGCATCTCCTAATAAAGAATAATCTTTATAATCTTTTGTTTGAAAATCTTTATTTGCTTTATTTTCTATTTTAGCAATTGCTGATGTAATATTCTTTGAGCCTTTTTCACTAGCAATTCCAATTTCTGTATTACCTTTTACATCACTTAAACTTTTAATAGCACTCTCTTTTTTTACATACATACAAATAACTCTTGTTTGTGTAAAAGAACCTGTAATATTAGATAAAAAATTATTTCCTTTAAAAGCCATTACCGAAACAAATCCTAAAGCAATGCTAAGCATTAAAGATAATAGCTTTCCAAAAATCAATCTAGCAT
>UMFJ01008183.1_pt1 | contig 14860 bp, 9 predicted proteins | sample 1964991 | NCBI WGS metagenome assembly UMFJ01 (sample SAMEA4836044, study PRJEB28245) | human gut metagenome | biome: gut microbiome; material: fecal sample | place: Denmark | collected 2008 | reverse complement strand
GGCTGTGGGCCATTGCCCTGGTTTTTCTGGCATTTTTCTTCACTCTTCCCATTGGGCTGGCCCTGAACATGGAGAACGCAGCCAACACCAATTACTACAGGTACAATGATTATGAACCTTTTATCCAGGACGCCGCCATGACCGACCTTCAGTACAAGACAAGGCTTCTGGAACTGAAGACAGAGGTGGTATTAAATGGTGTGGAATACGGGAACGGCATGATTGCCTTTTTGATGATAACCGCGGCAGTGGTCATCGGCGTATCCAGCTTTGCCTATCTGCATAATAAGAAAAAAGTGGATTTTTACCACAGTATTCCGGTGAGGCGGGAGGCGCTGTTTGGGGTCCAGTTCTCAGGAGGCATATTTATTGTCGGCGCTGCCTATGGTCTGAACCTGCTGCTGCTTACCGGGGTGGCCATGTCCTACGGCGTGCCTGCGGGCAGGATACTGGGCGCCATGGCCGGTGGCTGGGCTCTTAACATGCTGTATTACGCCCTCATGTATTCAACTGCTGTGGCAGCCATGATGATGACGGGAAATATTGTGGTAGGCGTTTTGGGAACAGGCGTTTTCTTTTTTCTGCTGCCCGGGATTATGCTGCTTCTGTGTTGGTACTGCGGAACCTTTTTCGTCACTACGGCCAGATATCTGTGGAGTTCGGATCAGTCGCCTTTTATGTGGGGGGTCAGGTACCTGTCTCCATTCAGCGTATACATCAATTCCTTTGGCTGGAAGATGAACGAACTGTCAAAACATGTTCCGGAGCTCATCTGTACGGTACTGGCATTTTTGGCAGTTACCACACTGGATTTGGGGCTGTACCGCAAACGTCCGTCAGAAGCAGCTGGGAAAGCTATGGCATTTAAGAAATCCATGCCGCCTATCCGTATACTGCTGGTGCTGGGAATTGGTCTGGCCGGAGGCATGTTCTTCTGGTCGCTGCAGAGCAGGCTGCGCTGGGGACTGTTCGGAACCATAGTATCAGTGGTGCTGACCCACTGCATCGTGGAAATTATCTATCATTTTGATTTTAAGAAGATGTTCAGTCACAGACTGCAGCTGGGACTGTGCCTTGCAGCTGGAATCCTGGTATTCTTAAGCTTCCGGTATGACTGGTACGGCTACGATTCCTATATTCCGTCCAAGGAAAAGGTCGTATCCGCCAGCCTGGATATCAGTGTGGACAGCAGATGGCTCTCGGATAAGACCTTTGAGACAGGCAGTGACGGAAAGCTGCAGATACGTTATGCAGACCCATATGAATATATAGAAGAAAACATGGTGCTCACCGATAAAGAGGCTGTTATGTCCATGGTGGAAGAGGGAAGGAAGCGCGCCCTCGAGAGAAGGGATGAGCGGCTGGGCATACGCAAGGCAGTGGCCCGGGTTGACGGCTATCATACCAATGCAGCCAGTTCCATCAGCTATATCGGCGGGGCGGACGGCCCCACCTCCATCTTTTTAGCAATGAAGTCAGGCGGAGGGGAGGATTCGGACCAGGAGAAATTTGAGACCAATATGACGGTATGCTACCGCCTGGCAAACGGCCGTGAGGTGAGACGTTCCTATTCCCTGCCTCTGTCTGCCGTGATGGATTCCTATGAGGCATTGTACAGACAGGATGCTTATAAGGAAGGCATGTACAGGATTTTAAGCCAGGAACCGGGACAGGTAAAACAGATTATGTACAGGGAGGCGGACCAGGTCACGGATGTGAGCCAGGACAGCCGTGTCCAGGAGGCCGTGCTAAAGGCGTATCAGCAGGATATGAGGGAGCTGACCGTGGAGGAGCGGCTGGTGGAGATGCCTGTGGGCAGCCTTATGTTCATGACAGACCAGGAGAATACCTATCTCCAGCAGCAGCGCCAGGCAGCCAGGTCGTCATTTGGCGGCATAGCGCGGTATCAGGTGGAGGATGTGAGCCAGTACTGGCCGGTGTACCCATCCTTTGAGCGGACCATTACGCTATTGAAGGAGCAGGGAATAGAACCCGGCACATGTCTGGCGCCTGAGAAGGTGGAGCGCATCGCCATTGACGTGCAGAATTATTTTTATGAACAGCAGGGAGAACTGCCGGAGGGAGAGACCCTGGCAGAACTTCAGAAAATCAATCCCAACTACCAGGAGGACGGTTCTCTGATATTTGAGGATTCCCATACCATCGGTCTGCTGCTGGAAGCCATTGCAGAAGATGAAAGCAGCGGCATGAATTATCTTTGCGAGACAGTGGAGGGAGGCCCCCACTGTACCATAAGGACAGAGAAAGAAGCAGGAGTGGGAGGCTTGCTTATAAAGAACAGAATCACTCCTGAGATAGCGGAACTCTTTACCGGTATACCCATGAATAACGGGAAGTAGACGGTCAGAAGAGGACTTAACACAAAAACAGGGAATCAACCACGTTATGGTGATTGGTTCCCTGTTTTTGTTATTGCGGCACTATCTGTCCGGCACCGCTGCATCCCGTTTAAACACATCGCTTTAGGAGGAACATCCCCCGCATCCGCTGCATCCGCCTTTTGGTTCCCGAACAGTGCCGAAAACCTGTTCATGAAGACGCCTTCCCGTAGGGGTGGCAGCCAGGCCGCCCTCGGCCGTCTCCTTTAAGGTGGAAGACATGGCGTCGCCCACCTTCTTCATGGTCCAGATGACTTCATCCGCAGGTATGGCGCTTTCGATGCCGGCCAGAGCCAGCTCCGCCGCCACAAAAGCACCTGCCACGCCGGAAGCATTGCGCTTGATACAGGGAATCTCCACCAGCCCGGCTACCGGATCGCATACAAGTCCCAGTATATTCTTGATGGCAATGGCGATGGCATGTTCCGCCATTTTCGGGGTACCGCCTGCCAGCTCCACGATGGCAGCGGCAGCCATGGCGGCGGCAGAGCCGCATTCAGCCTGACATCCGCCCTGGGCGCCTGCCAGGGAGGCATTGTTGGCAATGACCATGCCCACGGCAGACGCGGTGAACAGGGACATGACACAGTCTCTTTCCGGAATCTGTTTTTCTGCCTGCATGGTCAGCAGGGCGGCGGGCAGGATGCCGCAGCTTCCAGCTGTGGGGGCAGCCACAATCCGTCCCATGGCAGCGTTGAGTTCCGAGACAGCCAGGGCGCGGTACAGGGCACCGGAGAGAAAGGAGCCGGTCAGGCTCTTTCCGTTTTCAGATATCCGGCGCATCTTATAGGCGCTGCCGCCGGTCAGCCCGCTGGTACTTTTTAGGTCTTTATTGCAGCCGGGATCAATGCACTCTGTCATGACCTGGTAATTTTTCCGCATATGTTCATATACTGATTCCTCTGTCTGCTCCATCTGTTCCGCCTGCTGCCTCAGTACGATGGCAGAGATGGGAAGACCGCTTTTTTCGGCGGCAGCTACGATGGATGCCACGGAAGAGTAATTGAATTCAGGTTCCATAAATATAATTCCTCCTGTAATTATGGGTTTCATCAGCTATATGGGCTGAAGCATGGTGCTGGAGAAAATGTTGGGCAGCACTTTGATTTTCTCGTTCAGTTCCGGTCCGAAACTGCCGTCAATTTCAATGGTCATCACGGCTTCGCCGCCCCGGCTCTGCCTGGACAGGCGGAAGTTGCAGATATTTACCCCGGCGTCTGCCATGACTTCCGTGACAGCCGCAATGGTGCCGGGCGCGTCGCGGTGGAGCACAATCAGGGTTGTGTGCTGGCCGGTGATGGATACCTCCATGCCGTTGACTTCCTTGACAAGTATATTGCCGCCGCCGATGCTGCTTCCCAAAAGAGAGACTGTGTTGCCTGTAACGTCGGTCAGGGTGACCCTGGCCGTATTGGGATGGGCCCCGTCGATTTCGCCTGTGGTAATGCTTACTTCCAGACCCTGTTCCCGTGCTAACTCCGGCGCCCTGCGTATACGGCTGTCGTCTGTGGCCATGCCCATGATACCGGCAATCAGGGCCTTGTCCGTGCCGTGGCCCTTATAGGTCTTTGCAAAAGAGCCGTGAAGGAAAATGTCTGCCTTCACGGCCGGCGCTCCCAACAGAGCCAGGGTTATCCTGCCGATTCTGGCAGCCCCTGCCGTGTGGGAACTGGAAGGGCCTATCATCACCGGCCCCAGGATATCAAATACATTCATGATATTCCGCCTTTCTGTTATTCTTTATCAGTATTATTTGTCAGGCTATGATAAGCTTTGCCCCGGCCCCCCGGATCCGGCTTTCCATCTGAGGGGAGATGCCGGAGTCTGTCACGATGGTATCTACCTCCTCAAAGGGACAAATTTTGAGCAGGCTGGCCTTTCCGAACTTGGTGGAGTCAGCCAGGACAATGGTACGGGTGGCAGAACGGTGCATCTGGTTCTGTATCCGTATCTCGCTCAGCCTCTGGTCCGTACATCCGATGACAGGGTCAATGCCTGTCACGGTCATGAACATGATGTCGATATGAATGCTTTCCAGCGTGGAGGAGAATTCATTGACCAGGGTATACTCATCCCGGTTCAGAATACCGCCTGTGAGAATGATGGTAATGCCGGGATTCTCAGCCAGCATCAGGGCGTTCTGGATGGAGTTGGTCACAACGGTAAGGTTGCGGAACCGTTCCTTTAATACAAGCGCCATCATCTGGCTGGTGCTTCCGTAATCCAGGGCAATCACCTGTCCTTCGCTTACCAGGCCGGCTGCCTTTGATGTGATGGCAGCTTTTTGCTCCAGGTTCTGGGAGTTGCGGATCTGAAGGGAAATGTATCCCCCCGGAATATCCGCTGGTTTTCCGGAATCCGCAGGGACAGCCCCTCCGTGTACCCTGGACAGGCGTCCCTGGCTGTCCAGATACTCCAGGTCCTTGCGGATGGTTTCTGAGGAAACGCCCATCAGCTTCACCAGTTCGGCTGTATGTACAATTCCGTCTTTATCTAAAAGCTCCAGAATCTTTGTATATCGCTGTTTTGCCAGCATATGTTTTAGCCCTCCCTTCTGATGCTTTTCTTAACATAAGTCATTCACAATTTATTATATCCCAAAATCCCAAAATGGAAAAGTGAAAAGTGCAATAATTCCCAAGCTAATCCCAATAACGCTTCACTGCGGCGGAGAAAAAAGATTGCGAAAAACTTGGGTTTAATACGACCGATTTCATTATAACCAACATATTCGCAATTTTATAGATGCGAAATGCACAAAAAGCCAACAAATAATTTGGTATAATTGCGAAAAAATTTGATATTATTGCGAATTAGCTTGAAAACCCAACCAAAAGCAGATATACTAAGTCTGTAGCAAGATGGAAATGTCTTGCAGGGAATGAGAGGTACCGTTTATGGAGTGGGTACCAGATACACACAACGAAAGGAGATTTAATAGATATGAATAATGAAACAAGAGCGAAAATCGTAAAAGCAGCACCCAACCGCTGGCTGGTGTTCTGTATCCTCACATTATCAGGAGGTATTGCATTCAAGCTTTCGTCCATGAAGGACATGTTCTATGTACCCATGCAGCAGTTTATGGGACTCACCAATACCCAAATCGGCGGCGCCCTAAGTGCTTACGGCATCGTGCAGACCATCGGCCTCATTGCAGGTATTTACATCTGCGATATGTTCAGTAAGAAATATATGATTGGCGGCTCCCTGATTGGACTTGGAATCGTGGGTGTATATCTTTCCACCTTCCCCGGATACTGGGGATTTTTGGCAGCCTTCGGCGTAATGGCTATTTTGGGTGAGGTTACATACTGGCCCGTACTGTTAAAGGCCATCCGTCTTCTGGGAGATGAGAAAACACAGGGACGTATGTTCGGGTTCCTGGAAATGGGGCGCGGCGTTGTGGACGTCATCATCGCATCCTCTGCACTGGCCATCTTCAAGGCCATGGGAGAAGGTGCAGCGGCGCTGAGGGGCGGTCTCTTATTCTTATCAGCAGTTACGGCAGCAGCCGGCGTTCTCTGTCTGATTTTTGTTCCCAATGATGAAAAACGCGTGGATGAAACCGGCAAGGAAGTCAATAAGGCACAGGCAGCCTTTGGCGGTATGATGCAGGCTATCAAGAGTGTTGATATTTGGGCTGTTTCTTTGAATGGTTTTACGGTATACTGTATTTATTGCGGACTTACATATTTTATTCCTTTCCTGAACCAGATTTACTTCCTTCCGGCAACAGCCGTAGGTATGTACGGAATCATCAACCAGTACGGTCTTAAGATGGTAGGCGGACCAATCGGCGGCTTTATGTCCGATAAGGTGCACAAATCCTCTGCAAAGCATATCCGCGCAGGCTTTGTGGTATGTATCATCGCCATGGCTCTTTTCCTGATGGTGCCTCATGAGTCCCTGGGACAGGGCGGCAACTGGATAATTGGCGCGGCGTGCACACTGGCTTTCGGAGCCATTGTATTTACCATGAGAGCCGTATTCTTTGCTCCAATGGATGAAGTCAGGGTTCCAAAGGAGATTACGGGAGCAGCTATGAGCCTTGCATCCCTGGTCATCTACCTTCCCAATGCATTTGCATATGTAATGTACGGAAGTTTCCTTGACAGGTATCCGGGCATGGCAGGATTCAGGATTGTATTCAGCGTCATGATTGGATGGGCGGTTATCGGCGTGGGCGTGTCCACATTCCTGATTCACCGCATCAAGAAGTGCCAGGCAGCAGCTAGGGCAGAGTAGGTCTGCGGACTGATTTTGACAGAAGGACGGTATGAATATATGAAGGAATATCATGGTTTTAAAAATTGCGGAAACTGGTATAAGGGCAATATCCACAGTCATACCACGGTGTCGGACGGCATGCTCACCCCGGAGCAGTCTGTTAAGCTTTACAAGGACAACGGATATCATTTCTTGTGTTTTTCGGAGCATGACATATTTACAGACTATCGGGAGCAGTTCAACACAGAACAATTTATCATAGTGCCGGCCGTGGAGAGCAGTGTGGTGCTGTACCGGGCAAAGGGCACAAGCGAGCGCTATAAGATACATCACCTCCACGGAATACTGGGAACGCAGGCCATGCAGGATGCGGCCCCTCTGGGGACCTACGGACACATGCAGTTCATCCCCCCTATGAAATTTTTCGGGGAGTGGACCGGCCCTGAGGCTGCCCAGAAAGTGGCTGACATGCTGAGGGACCACGGCTGTGTGACCACCTATAATCATCCCATCTGGAGCCGCGTGACAGAAGAGGAGTTTATCCACACAGAGGGCATCAGCTCTCTGGAGATATTTAACTTCAATACAGTGCAGGAATCCAATACCGGCTACGATGTGACATACTGGGACAGGATGCTGCGCATGGGAAAGAAAATCAATGCATTTGCCAGCGACGACAACCACAATGAAGGGCTGTTTGAGGATTCCTGCGGCGGCTGGATCTGCGTGCAGTCTCCTGAATTAAGCCATGACGGCATTGTACAGAATTTTATTGACGGTAATTATTATTCATCATCCGGCCCTGAGATATATGACTGGGGCGTACGGGACGGCAAGGTATGGATTGACACATCCAATGTGAATCATGTAAACTTTGTATGCGGAAATATCATCAATGACGGGACCACGGTTCTGGGTGAGCGGTTTAAGGATACTCTGAACCATGCGGAATATGCCTTGAAGGGCCATGAGACCTATATACGTGTGGAGGCAGTGGACAAATACGGCCGCACCGCATGGACAAATCCCATTTATTTGGAATGGTAATCAGGTACTAAAGGAGGAATGGAAGAATGAAAGAGCTTCAGCAGATTCTTACGACCTTTGACGACTGGCTGTGGGGCAACTGGCTGTTGTTTGTGCTTCTTGGAGTGGGTCTTTTGTATACAATCATAACAGGAGGCATACAGATACGGCGTTTTGGATACATCATAAGAAAGACAATCTGGGAGCCCATTCTCTCAAAAAGCAAGGAATCCAAAGAAGCAGGAACCATTTCTTCCTTCCAGGCCTTGTGTACGGCAGTGGCATCCTGTGTGGGAAGCGGCAATATTGTGGGCGTGTCCACAGCCGTGCTGGCAGGCGGCATGGGAGCTATCTTCTGGATGTGGGTGGCTGCCTTTGTGGGAATGGCTACCAAATACGGCGAGATCATACTGGGTATGCTGTACCGTGAAAAGAATGAAGAGGGAAATTACGTGGGCGGTCCCATGTACTATATCAAAAAGGGACTGCATGCGCCCTGGCTGGCTGTGCTGTGCGCCTTCTTCATGGTAACCCAGATTATCGGAGGCAACTTCATCCAGTCCAACACCATAAGCGGCGTCATGAAGGAGAATTTTGGCGTTCCCTATCTCACAACAGGAATCGCCCTTGTACTTATCATCTTTGTGATTACCCTGGGCGGGCTTAAACGTCTGGCCCATGTGGCCCAGAGGCTGGTTCCCACCATGGCGCTTATCTATGTGGTGGGCGGGCTTCTCATCATCCTGGCCAACATCACCAAGGTACCGGGCGTGTTCGCGGACATATTTGCCGGAGCCTTCGGCCTCAGGGCCATGGCTGGCGGCGCCATGGGATCCATGCTGATTGCCATGCAGAAGGGTGTTGCAAGAGGGCTGTACTCCAATGAAGCAGGCGAGGGATCCGCGCCGGTTATCCACTCTGCGGCCCAGGTAAACCATCCGGTGGAACAGGGCATAACAGGTGTGGCTGAGGTATTCTTAGACACCTTTGTCATCTGTACCATCACAGGTCTTGTGCTGGGAGTCACCGGAGTGCTGGATTCAGGCGCACCGGGAAACGTACTGGCCATCAATGCCTTTGCCAGCGTGTGGGAACCCCTGCGCTATGTGGTGGCTGTCTGTCTCCTGATGTTCTCGTCCACCACCCTGATGAGCCAGTGGTACTTCGGGTTTGTGGGTCTGAACTACATATTCGGCACAAAGGTGGCCGATAAATTCAAATACGTGTTCCCATGCTTCTGCATCATCGGAGCATTGGCGGAGATCGAACTGGTGTGGGTCATCCAGGATGTAGCCCTGGGACTTCTCACCATACCAAACCTAATCGCCATGGTGGCGCTGGCCCCGCAGGTGAGGAAGGCTACCAAGGAGTATTTTGGGAGAGAGGCAGGCGGACGTGGATAGGCGTCCGCGTTCCCGCCTCTCACCCACTGCATATCAGGGCGTCCGCTGTCCTTTCTCCGCACAGGTAAGAAAAAGTCTCTGCCTGAAGATATGGAAAATGGGATAGGGAGGGCCTGCTAAAATTAACTTATAACAGCATTCAGGCAAGGCGCGGTATTGCTTTGGATGCGTCTTTTTATGGGTATGCCAGTAGTCCCGGCATGCCATTTTTCTTTTTTGCGGATTGGTTATAAACGGTGCAGACGCAGAGAAACGCAGCGGGTGAGAGGAAGGGGAGGACCACCTAAGCGTCCGCCCCTTAACAACCAAATCCCCCTATTGACAATCTTTCCCCATAAAGCTACAATCATATCAACAGATGGACCAACTAGTATATGTAAAATAAAGTAAGGTACGCCGTCAGGGAGAAAGAGAGGACATAAGTATGATATCAGAGAAAATGAAACCATTGGTCAATAACAATTCCGCCATCCGCGCCATGTTTGAGGAGGGGAAGCGTCTGGCCGCCATCCACGGTGCGGAGAATGTGTATGATTTCAGTCTGGGCAACCCCAATGTGCCGGCTCCGGCGGAGGTGAACCAGGCAATCTGTGATATCCTGAAGGAAGAAGAGTCCACCTATGTCCATGGTTATATGAGCAACGCAGGCTATGAGGATGTAAGGCAGGCCGTGGCTGAATCCTTAAATAAGCGCTTCGGCACGCAGCTTCACCAGAATAACATTCTGATGACAGTGGGGGCAGCCAGCGGCCTGAATGTGATTTTAAAGACATTGCTGAACCCGGGGGATGAGGTAATTGCATTTGCTCCCTATTTTGTGGAGTACGGCAACTATGTCCGTAATTACGACGGAAATCTGGTGGTCATTTCACCGGACACAACGGATTTTGAGCCTAATCTGGCAGAGTTTGAGCAGAAGATTAATGAAAAGACCAAGGCGGTTATCATCAATACCCCCAATAACCCTACCGGAGTGGTATACTCCCTGGAAACCCTTACAAAAATGGCTGACATCATGAGGGCTAAAGAAAAGGAACTGGGGACAACCATTGTGCTGCTGTCAGACGAACCTTACAGGGAACTGGCTTATGACGGCGTGGATGTGCCCTATGTGACGAATGTTTATGACAACACCGTTATCTGCTACTCTTACAGCAAGTCTTTGTCCCTGCCGGGAGAGCGGATTGGTTATCTTGTGATTCCCGATGCATTAAAGGACAGCGGTGAAGTGTTCAATGCAGCGACCATTGCGAACCGTGTGCTGGGCTGTGTCAATGCCCCGTCCCTGATGCAGAGAGTCATCCTGCGCTGCCTGGATGCCAAGGTAAATCTGGAGGCATATGACAGAAACAGGAACCTGCTCTACAACGGCCTTAAGGATCTGGGTTTTGAGTGCATCAAGCCCCAGGGAGCATTTTATCTTTTCGTAAAGTCACCGGAGGCCGATGAAAAGAAATTCTGTGAGAACTGCAAGAAATACAATATCCTGGTGGTTCCGGGAACCTCCTTTGCATGCCCTGGCTATGTGCGGATATCTTACTGCGTGTCCTATGAGCAGATTGAACGTTCCCTTCCTGCCTTCGCAAAGGTGGCGGCTGACTACGGCCTTACAAAATAAGCAGCCGCGCCGGGCGGAATACAGCAGGTAAGAAGGAAAAATTCTGGAGGAGAGCAGACATGAGACCATGGGAAATGAATATACGCCGTGTAGTCCCCTATGTACCGGGGGACCAGCCGGCAGGCGATAAGCTGATTAAACTGAATACCAACGAAAACCCCTATCCGCCTGCGCCGGGCGTGGAACGGGCCTTAAGGGAAATGGACGCGGACCGTCTGCGCAAGTATCCAGACCCGTCTTCCGCAGAGCTTGTAACGGCTCTGGCAGAATATTACGGGGTGGGGGAGGAGCAGGTGTTTGTGGGCGTTGGATCTGACGATGTTATAGCCATGTCCTTCCTGACCTTTTTTAACTCCCAAAGGCCGGTGCTGTTTCCGGACATCACCTATTCCTTTTACAAGGTTTGGGCGGATCTGTACCGGATTCCCTATGAGACGCCGGCACTGGACGGAAATATGGCTATCCGGTCTCTGGATTATAAAAGGGAAAATGGTGGAATTATATTCCCAAACCCCAATGCGCCCACAGGCCTCTATATGCCCCTGGACCAGGTAGAGGAAATTGTAAGGGCCAACCAGGATGTTATTGTAATCGTGGATGAGGCATACATTGACTTTGCAGGCCCCTCCGCCAGGGAGCTGCTGCCCGGGTATGACAACCTGCTGGTGGTCCAGACCTTTAGCAAGTCCCGTTCCATGGCAGGAGTGCGCATTGGCTTTGCGCTGGGAAGCCCTGCACTGATTAAAGCCCTGAATGATGTTAAATATTCTTATAATTCCTATACAATGAACCTGCCGTCCCAGATCGCGGGCACCCAGGCCGTGAAGGACAGGGCGTATTTTGAGGAGACCAGGGCGAAAATCATGACCACCAGGGAGCGCTCCAAGAAACGGTTTGCAGAACTTGGGTTTACATTCCCGGATTCCATGACGAATTTTATTCTGGTGACCCATGAGCGCGTTCCGGCCAGGGCCATATTCGACGCGCTGAAGAAAGAGCAGATTTATGTGCGCTATTTCAATGCGCCTAGGCTTGACAACAGCCTTCGGGTCAGCATTGGCACGGATGAGGAGATGGATGTTTTGTTCCGGTTCCTGGAACAGTACGTGAAGGAGTGGAAGCCGGCCGGGGATTCAGAGTAAGGACAGTAGGGAGGGGCCGGACAGCCGGGTGCCGGTAAGATGAATCGCGGTCAGACGTATGGGAAATGAATCAGACGTATGGGAAATGAATCAGACGCGCGGGAAATGAATCAGACGTATGGGAAATGAAAAGGAGAACGGATCCGGGGTAAAGGAAAGGGAAAATGCTCCGGAGAACGGAAAAAGCAGTCAGGAGAGATGGATATGATGGAAGAAACAGGCTGGAAGCATTATCTTCGCCTTATACTTAATATTGTAATCCCATTGACGGGCTGGCTGTTAATCTGCCTGCTGGGACCTAAGCTTTTGAAATTTTTCATGCCCTTTGTCATCGGCTGGGTGATTGCAATGATTGCTAATCCCCTGGTGCGCTTTCTGGAGCGGCGGGTGAAGCTGGTGCGCAGGCACAGCTCCATTGTCATTGTGGCGGCGGCCCTGGCCCTTGTTATCGGACTCTTATATCTGCTGGTGTCAAGGACCTTTGTCCTGCTGCGCCAGTTCATCATAGACCTGCCCGGCCTCTATGCCGGCATTGAGGGAGATGTGGCCCGCAGCATGGAGCAGCTGGAGCATTTGTTTGATTTTATGCCCGACAGCATACAGCAGAGCTGGGCCCAGTTTGGAAACAATCTGGGAAGCTATATGGGAACTGTTGTGGAGAAGATTGCATCTCCGACTGTGGAGGCGGCGGGAACCGTGGCCAAAAGCCTTCCGGCCATGCTGGTCTACACCGTGGTCACTATCCTGTCCGCCTATTTCTTTATTGTGGACAGGGACCGGATTCTGGCAGCCATAAAAGCCCATATGCCCCAATGGGCGGGCCGTTACGGGCTGTATCTGAAGGGGGAGGTGCGCCATCTCATAGGCGGTTATTTCATGGCCCAGTTTAAGATTATGGCAGTGGTGTGGCTTATTCTTACGGTGGGGTTTATCGTGTTGGGCGTGGGTTACGGTCCACTGTGGGCGTTTCTCATCGCCTTTCTGGATTTTCTGCCGGTCTTTGGAACGGGTACAGCCCTTCTTCCATGGGGGCTTATTAAGCTTTTGGGGGGCGAGTACGCTTTTGCGGCCGGCCTGCTGCTGATTTATGTACTGACCCAGGTGACAAGGCAGATTGTGCAGCCAAAGCTGGTGGGAGACAGTATGGGCCTGCCGCCGCTTCTCACGCTGTTTTTGCTGTATCTGGGATTTAAGGCGGACGGGATTGCGGGAATGATTCTGGCCGTACCCATTGGTCTGCTGTTTGTGAATCTGTATCATTACGGAGCGTTTAAAGACATTACGGACAGTTTGTCTGTCCTTGTGAGGGATATAGACCGGTTCCGCCGTAAAGAGGAATAAGGTCCCTGCCATTGAGGCAAAAGGAATAAAATCGAATCAGGAGAAGACGGAGTTGAAAGTAGAGAATAATCTGGATACAGATAAAGTCAGAGGGCTGGTGTGGAGGCTGGCATTTCCTTCCATGCTGGCTCAATTTGTGAATGTGATGTACAGCATCGTGGACCGTATGTACATTGGGAATATTCCGGAGATTGGCGCCCTGGCCCTGGCCGGCGTGGGAATATGCGGTCCCGTGGTCACCCTTATATCATCGTTTGCCAGCTGGATTGGAGTGGGAGGGGCGCCTCTTATGAGTATCCGTCTGGGACAGAAAAATGAGAGGGCCGCCGCCCAGATGGTGGCCAACTGCTTTGCCCTTCTGACAGGAATGGCCCTTATTATCATGATAGTGTCCTATCTGTTTAAGGATCAGCTCCTGGTGTTCTTTGGCGCGGGCCCGGCCATATTTCCCTATGCCAACCAGTATATGAGCTGGTATCTGACAGGTACTGCCTTTGCTTTGATTTCAGCCGGCATGAACCAGTTTATCATATGCCAGGGATTTGCCACGGTGGGCATGAAATCAGTGGTGCTGGGGGCTGTCAGCAATATTGTGCTGGATCCGGTGTTCATTTTTGTTATGAATATGGAAGTCAGGGGTGCTGCCATTGCAACCGTGCTGTCACAGATGGCGTCCTGCATCTACGTGCTGCTGTTTCTGTTCGGGAAACGTCCTCTGGTGCGGATTACCTTTGGCGGTTACAGGTGGAAGACCATGAAGCAGGTGCTTTTGGTGGGCTTGTCCCCCTTTTTAATCATTGCCTCGGACAGCCTGCTCATTATTGTTATGAACATGGTTATAAGCAGCTATGGCGGACCTGAGAGAAGCGATATGCTTCTTACCTGCAATACCATTGTACAGAGCTTCATGCTGATTATCACTATGCCGCTGGGAGGAATTACCGGTGGAACACAGACCGTCATGGGGTATAATTATGGTGCGGGCCGTCCTGACAGGATACGGAAGGCGGAAAAACATATACTGCTTTTATCAGTTGCCTTTACAACTGTCATGTTCATAATTGCCCAGGCAGGACCGGGGTATTTTGTCAGGATATTTACAAGGGAAATGTCCTATGTCCGGGTTACGGAGTGGGCAATCCGCATATTTACCCTGTGTATTATCCCCCTGGCTGTGGAATATACGGTGGTGGACGGATTTACAGGCATGGGTATCGCAAAGGTGGCCATCAGCCTGTCCATGTTCAGAAAATCGGTCTATTTCCTGGGAATGATTCTGCTGCCCCGTTATTTCGGGGTGGAGGCTGTGTTCTATGCCGAGCCTATTTCGGATATTATGGCCTGCGCAGCTGCGTCCACAACATTTATTATGTTGAGTGGAAAGGTGCTGAAGGACAATCGCAGGCTGTTCTGATAGGGCGGTTTGCGGACAGTCGGACAGAAACATACATAAATGGAAGGAAGAGGAATATGAATATACTGGTAAGCGCCTGTTTGCTGGGTGTGGAATGCAGATATGACGGCCGCGGCGTGCTTATGTCCCAGGCAGAGGAACTTCTAAGCAGACATCACCTGATTCCGGTATGCCCGGAAATCATGGGCGGTCTGGCCACCCCCAGGACACCGGCGGAACGAACGGGTTCGGGAGTCGTTACAAGGGATGGCGAGGATGTCACGGCAGCGTATGAAAAAGGAGCCGGG
>UMFJ01017453.1_pt1 | contig 16245 bp, 19 predicted proteins | sample 1964991 | NCBI WGS metagenome assembly UMFJ01 (sample SAMEA4836044, study PRJEB28245) | human gut metagenome | biome: gut microbiome; material: fecal sample | place: Denmark | collected 2008 | reverse complement strand
CAGCAAGCTGCGGGGAATTAAACCCTCTTTTTGATTAAAGCAGCTGGTTCGGCGTACCGATCAATATCCTCTGTCCAAAGCTGATATTTCTTTAATCAGTACTGCTTCTGCGCTGCATGATATTGGTAAAATCTCAATTTCCGATGCAATTTTGAATAAACCTGGACGCCTTACGGAAGAGGAGTTTGAAGTGATGAAAACTCACTCGATGGTCGGTGCCAACATGCTGTTAGACCTGCCCATTGAGCAGCAGGAAGTTCCGCTTGTCAAAGTAGCTTCTGAGATTTGTCGATGGCACCACGAAAGGTATGATGGCAATGGTTATCCGGATGGACTAAAGGGAGAAGAAATTCCCATAGCCGCCCAGGTGGTTGCGCTGGCCGATGTATACGATGCTTTGACCAGTGAGCGATGCTATAAGAAAGCTTATTCACATGAAGTAGCTATGAAAATGATTTTAGAATGACAATGCGGTGCATTTAATCCTACCCTTTTACTGTGTCTGCAAGAAATTGCGGATACACTTCAAAGTGAGCTTATGGATAACTCTTCTGGACAAGAGACTAAAAATATTTACGATAGGTTGTTTTCCTATGAAAAATACACCTTCCTGTCTCGCAAACAGCGGCATTTGCAATTATTATATATTGATTCGTTAACCAGTGTCTACAACCGCCGTTATTATGACAAACATTTTCAAGACGCAGATAATATTCAAGCAATGGTCGTAATAGATGTAGATAACTTTAAGCATATCAATGATAATTATGGCCACGATATAGGTGACATCGTGTTGCAAAGCATTGCACAAACTGTCTTATCCTGTGTACGAAAAACAGATGCCGTGATCCGTTATGGTGGCGATGAATTTGTAATTATCTTTTTCAGTATACCTGCAGATATATTTGAGAAAAAACTGGAGAGGATCAGATACTCTATTGATAGTCTGATAATTGACGACCATCCCGAACTGCATATGTCTGTAAGCATAGGCGGAGCGTATGGAATAGGAACTACAAAAAAACTCTTCAAAGTTGCAGACAATATGATGTATCAATCAAAAAACACAAAAAACCAAGTGTCCATATGTTTTCTTAAAGAGAATGAGGACAGCACAGACAACATTTAAAAAGGAAGAAATGTGATTATGAATCTAAAAGATTGTTATATAAAATTTGGCGGCGATTTTGATGAGGTACTGGGTAGATTGCGGCGGGAACAGACCGTCCAGAAATTTGTATATAAATTCCTGGACGATAAAAGTTTCAATTTATTTGAAGTGTCTATGGGTAATAAGGACTATGCAGAGGCTCTCAGAGCCGTTCATACACTCAAAGGAATTTGCCAAAATCTTTCTTTTACCAGATTGTTTGAAAGCAGTAGTCTGGTAACAAAAGCATTAAAAGAAAATGATTGGAATAAAGCTGGTGATATGATGCCGCAATTATCAAAGGATTATTATGAAATTATTAATGTTATTGAAGATTTTAAGAGTTGCAAGGAGGAATGACGTCAATGGGAAACAGTAAAAAGAAGAATCCTACAACGCGTTTTCTAATATGTAGTTTCATTGGGCTATTAATCTTTAGTATTATTATTTTCAGCCTGCTCGGAATCTATATGGGACGAAAGAGTGAAACGACTGTTTACGAAATTGGGGAAATTTATATGTCTGGAATGAATGAACAAATGTCCAGGCACTTTGAAACTGCAATTAAATTGCGTTTTGAGCAGGTCAGCGGCATTGTTTCTGTTGTCTCAGCAGATAATAAGGATAAAGAGAAGCTATATGAGGAACTTGTTTACAGGACGCAGGTCAGGAATTTTGACTATTTAGCACTTTGTTCTGCTGAGGGAGATTTTCAGACTCTTTATGGACAAGCAATTGAGCCACTTAACCCAAAACCTTTTGTAGAAGCATTAGTACAAGGGAAACAAAGAGTCGCTGTAGGCGTTGATTCTGCTGGAAATGAAGTGGTATTGTTTGGCGTTAATGCTACTACTTATCCTATGCAGAATGGCGATATGAGCACCGGACTGGTAGCAGCCGTTCCTCTGGAGTATATCACCGATTTCCTTTCCTTAGAGGATGAAGGGCAGCTGATGTATTATCATATTATACGGCCAGACGGCGGTTTTGTAATACAAAACCCCAATACTGAGTTGTGGTATTTTTTTGAACAACTACAAAGGCAACTTGATTCTACAGAAAACGAATCATCTGTAGAAAATCCTATTGAAAAATTTTGTGTTGCTCTAAAAAATCATGAAGAATATGTTGCAACATTGGAAGTAAATGGTGAAAAACAGCAAATTTATGGTATATCATTACCTTATTCTGAGTGGTATTTAGTATCGGTGATGCCGTATAGTATCTTGGACGATGCCATAAACAATCTGAGCAGCCAGCGTATGTTCATGACATGGTTGTCCTGTGCTTCTGTTTTAATCATTCTAACATTGATTTTCCTCCGGTATTTCTCCATAACCCGTTCACAGCTGCATGAATTGGAGAAGGCCCGGCAGGTGGCTCTTGAAGCGAACAAAGCCAAAAGTGAATTTTTAGCTAACATGAGCCATGATATCCGTACACCCATGAACGCGATTGTAGGCATGACTGCGATTGCCACAGCCCACATAGATGACCGGAAACAGGTAGAGAGTTGCCTTAGAAAAATTACATTATCAAGTAAACATCTATTAGGGCTGATTAATGATGTTTTGGATATGTCTAAAATTGAAAGCGGTAAATTAACTTTAACAACAGAGCAAGCTTCATTAAAGGAAGTTGTTGAAGGAATTGTTAACATTATGCAGCCACAGGTAAAGACAAAAAAGCAAACCTTTGACATACATGTTGAAAATATCTTAACAGAAAATGTGTGGTGCGATGGTGTCCGCTTGAATCAGGTTTTGCTGAATCTCTTATCAAATGCAACGAAGTATACACCGGAGGGAGGTTCGATACAATTATCCCTCTCTGAAGAAAAATCCCCGAAAGGAGAAAACTATGTCCGAATTCATATCAAGGTCAAGGATAATGGAATTGGCATGTCGCCGGATTTTCTGAAAAGAATATATGAATCCTATAGCCGTGCGGATGGAGCCAGGATACATAAAACCGAGGGTGCCGGTTTGGGTATGGCGATTACAAAGTACATTGTGGACGCAATGGAAGGAACCATTGAGATACAAAGTGAGCCTGATAAAGGTACCGAATTTCTTCTTATGTTTGATTTTGAAAAAGCGGTTGCAATGGATATGGATATGGTTCTTCCCGCCTGGAATATGCTGGTGGTTGATGATGACGAATTATTATGCCAGACAGCCATGGACGCACTAAAATCCATCGGAATAAAAGCAGAATGGACATTAAGAGGAGAAAAGGCAATAGAACTGGTAAATGAACACCACAAAAAGAGAGATGATTATCAAATTATTCTATTGGATTGGAAACTGCCTGGTATGAATGGGATTCAGGTTGCAAAAGAAATCCGGCGTAATCTGGGAGATGAAGTACCGATTCTGCTGATTTCTGCATACGACTGGAGTGAATTTGAAGCAGAGGCCCGTGAAGCGGGTATTAGTGGTTTTATTTCCAAGCCACTTTTTAAATCTACGCTGTATCATGCTTTGCGTCAGTTTATGGACGTTGAAACGGAACCCGGCCAGACATTGAACCAAAATATTGATCTATCCGGACGCCGTATCCTGCTTGCGGAGGATAATGAGCTTAACTGGGAGGTCGCAAAAGAATTGTTGTCCGATTTGGGCGTGGAACTGGATTGGGCAGAAGATGGCCAGATATGTTTGGACAAGTTCCAAAAATCACCAGAGGGTTATTACGATGTTGTTCTTATGGATATACGGATGCCGCACATGACAGGATATGAAGCCACAAAAGCGATTCGGGGACTGAATCATCCTGATGCCCTATCTATTCCAATTATAGCTATGAGTGCGGATGCTTTTTCGGACGATATACAGCATTGCCTGGAGTGCGGTATGAACGCTCATATAGCAAAGCCTATCGACGTTATAGAATTGACCCGCTTGTTAAAAAGATATTTAATATAGCTCCTGCCTTAAAAAGAAGGTATGCTGCCAAAGAGGCGGACATGATTTTTTTGGAAGCATTCTCCCATCAGTTTTATATGTATACACTGATGGAAGAATGCTTCGTCTCTCCTCCGAAGGGCTGAAGCCGTAGTCTGGGGAGTCATTTGTTCTTCATTTGTGTTTCGTTTACGGACAGCTAAAGGCAGCAACGGAAAATGCCATCAGACTGCAAGCAGAAATAAAATTTCAATCCCTGCTGTCTATATTAACACATTGCTGCAGCCTGAATTCCTGCGATTGCGCCATCAGCAACTGCTGTAGCTACCTGTCTTACCTTTTTTACACAGATATCTCCCGCAGCAAAAACTCCGGGAATTTCTGTCTGCATCAATTCATCCACTGGAATATATCCGTTATCTAACTTCAATTCCGTATATATCTGAGTGTTCGGAACAATACCTGCATATACAAATACTCCGCACTCTGCATCCTTTATGATCTGTTTTTTCCCTGTTTTGTTGTCCGTAAATTCAAGCTCCTCAGCTCTTTCGTTACCATATACTGCTGTGAGACTTGAATGTGGCATAATTTCAATATTATGGTGTGCAGCAACTTTATCTTTAAATTCCTGTATGCATACAAGTTCATCTTCCACGCATATCGCCTCCGCTTCTGACAGCTTCCATAAGCGGATAAAGCATCACCTTGGCAATTGTACTTTTTCCGATGCCCGGAAGTCTCTGATTCTTTGTATCAAAGTGGGAATTATTTTGAACATATTGTATCTTTTCCAGAAAAACTCTTGAACTTTGGAAATTAAGGTGTATAATAACGATAAGTAAAAACAGGGGAGCTTGTGTAGCAGGCTGAGAGGAAGTCATCCAACTTCGACCCTTTAACCTGATGCGGATAATGCCGCCGTAGGAAGTCATCATTGGACGATTTTTTACAGGAGGCATCCAGATGGTGTCTCCTGTTTTTTGCTTTACAACTGAATAAACGGGGAGCTTGCAAACAGGCTGAGAGGAAGGTGCGACCTTCGACCCAAAACCTGATTTGGATAATGCCAACGGAGGGAACGCTAAAAACAAACGGAAAACCTCCAAGTAAGAGGTTTTCCGTTTGTTTATTTTGCAGGAGGTGTACGCATGGTAAAGATAAACGGCGAATTCTTGGACATTGCAGGAAAGACGATTTCTGAATATCTCGCATCAACGGCCTACGATCCCAAGCGGATCGCAGTAGAGCGAAATGGCGAGATCGTATTCAAATCCCAATACGCCGAAACTGTTCTGGGCGATGGCGATCGCATTGAGATCGTCAGCTTTGTGGGAGGTGGTTGATTTGATACTAACAAAAAAGGCGTGGCAGAACGCTCTTGTGCAGCGGCATGGTCGTGAGCGACAGGATAGGTTTTCTGCTGCTACGGTTGCGATCTGCGGCTTAGGAGGACTTGGCTCTAATATCGCCATCGCACTGGCTCGCGCAGGTATTGGGAAACTGATTCTCATCGACTTTGACAGCGTAGACATCACCAATCTGCATCGCCAACAGTACAAGTTTTCGCAAATCGCTATGCAAAAAACAGAAGCACTTGCGGAAAATCTGCATGAGATCAATCCGTATGTAGAACTGAAACTCCATACTGTCCGCATTACGGAAGAAAACGCCGTGCCGCTTTTACAAGATGCAGACATCATCTGTGAAGCCTTTGATAATGCAGAAGCAAAAGCGATGTTGACTGACCTTGTGCTGGAACAATTGCCGGAGAAATATCTTGTAGCCGCTTCCGGAATGGCTGGATTTGATAGCCCCAACAGCATCCAGACCCGGCAAATCACAAAACGGTTTTATCTCTGCGGTGATGGTATCAGCGATGTGGCAAATGAAGTGGGCTTGGTATCATCCAGAGTGATGATCTGTGCCGCCCATCAAGCACATACGGTTTTAAGAATTTTATTGAACGAAAGAAGGAATGTAAAATGAATAATGATAAGCTGATTATTGGTGGACACGAGTTTAATTCCCGCTTTATTTTGGGGTCTGGCAAATATTCCATGAAACTCATCGAAGCGGCGGTTAAGGATGCTGGTGCAGAAATTATTACCCTTGCAGTGCGCCGTGCCAACACAAAAGAACAGGAAAGTATTCTTGATTACATTCCCAAAGGCGTGACACTGCTGCCCAACACCAGTGGTGCAAGAACCGCTGATGAAGCTGTCCGTATCGCCCATCTTGCAAGAGAGCTGGGATGCGGCAACTTTGTGAAAATCGAAATTATGCGTGACTCCAAATACCTGCTGCCTGACAATCAAGAAACCATTCGTGCAACGGAGATCCTTGCCAAAGAGGGATTTGTGGTCATGCCTTATATGTACCCCGACTTGAACACCGCCCGTGATCTTGTCAATGCCGGTGCTGCCAGCGTGATGCCCCTTGCTTCTCCTATTGGCTCTAACAAGGGTTTGGCAACCAAGGAGTTTATCCAGATATTGATTGATGAAATCGATCTGCCTATCATCGTCGATGCGGGTATCGGCAAACCCAGCCAAGCTTGTGAAGGAATGGAAATGGGTGCAGCGGCGATTATGGCGAACACCGCCCTTGCAACAGCTGGTGATTTGCCTATTATGGCTTCGGCTTTCAAAAATGCAATTGAAGCCGGACGCAAAGCATACCTTTCCGGTCTTGGCAGAGTGCTAACCCGTGGCGCATCCGCTTCCGACCCTCTGACCGGATTTTTACGTGATTAACGAGGTGCAACAATGGAAAATCAATTTTTTGTAGACTCAGAATTTCTGTCCCCGAAAGCTCTTGCGAAAAAACACAAATTAGAAACAGACCCATCCTCCCGGAAAAATCACATGGAGTATATGCCGGGTATGGAGATCATCGAGTCCGATGTCTGCGGTAAAGTCATGGAGCAAATGAAAACCTATGACGCAAGCCGGTACACAGTAAAAGATGTAAAGACGGCTCTGGAACACGAAACTTGCTCCATTGAAGATTTCAAAGCCCTCCTCTCTCCTGCGGCAGAGCCGTTCCTGGAGCGGATGGCAGAGCGGGCAAGGTTGGAAACCAGCAAGCATTTCGGCAATACTGTCTATCTTTTCACGCCGCTGTATATCGCCAACTACTGCGAAAATTACTGTGTGTATTGCGGCTTCAACTGCTATAACCATATCAACCGCATGAAGCTGAATATGGAGCAGATCGAAAAGGAAATGAAGGTCATTGCTGACTCAGGCATGGAGGAAATCTTAATTCTCACAGGAGAGAGCCGTGGACAGAGTTCGGTTGAATATATTGGAGAGGCTTGTAAGCTGGCACGAAAGTATTTCCGTATGGTTGGGCTGGAAATCTACCCGGTCAACACCGACGAGTACAAGTATCTCCACAAGTGCGGTGCGGACTATGTAACGGTATTCCAAGAAACCTATGATACGGAAAAGTATGAACAGCTTCATCTCATGGGGCATAAGCGTGTCTGGCCCTATCGCTTCGATGCACAGGAACGGGCACTGCGTGGCGGTATGCGTGGGGTTGCGTTCTCGGCTCTGCTGGGGCTTTCTGATTTCCGAAAGGATGCTCTTGCCAGCGCACTTCATGTGCACTACCTGCAGAGAAAATACCCCCATGCAGAAATGTCTCTGTCCTGTCCGAGACTCAGACCCATCATCAACAACGATAAGATCAATCCTTTGGATGTTCACGAAAAGCAGCTTTGCCAGATCATCTGCTCCTATCGGATCTTCCTGCCCTTTGTGGGTATCACGGTTTCCTCTCGTGAAAGTGCGGCTTTCCACAATGGTATCGTGAAAATCGCCGCCACCAAGGTATCTGCCGGTGTTTCCACGGGTATTGGCGACCATGACACCAAGTATAACGGAAAAGAAGCAGACGAACCGCAAGGTGACGAGCAGTTTGAGATCAACGATAACCGCAGTCTGGACAAAATGTATCAAGACATTGCCAATGAAGGCTTGCAGCCGGTATTGAACGACTATATCTATGTATGAGGAAAAGAAAATGAGAAAATTTGATCCAAGTTTATATTTTATCACCGACAGTACAGGTTTCACCGAAGAAGAATTTCTGTACCGGGTAGACCAGGCGTTACAGGGCGGGGTGACCCTTGTGCAGCTTCGGGAAAAGGACAAGTCCACCCGTGAATATATGGAGCTCGCCAAAAAGGTGCATATCTTGACAAAAAAGCACAATGTCTCCCTTATTATTGACGACCGGGTGGATGTTGCCCTCGCTATTGATGCCGAGGGCGTTCATGTGGGCGCAAGCGATATGCCCGTTGCAACCGCGAGACGGTTGATGGGCGATGATAAAATCGTCGGTGCAACCGCCAAAACCGTCCCGTGGGCAAAAGAAGCCTACGAACAGGGCGCTGACTACTTGGGCGTGGGAGCCATCTATCCCACCACCACGAAGGTCAAGACGGTGCTGACTTCCACCGATACCCTCCGGGATATTTGTAATGCTGTTCCCATTCCTGCAAATGCCATCGGCGGTCTAAACAAGGATAACATCGACATTTTAGCAGGTATTCCCATTTCCGGCATTTGCGTGGTTTCTGCCATTATGAAAGCGGACGATTCGAAACAGGCAGCCGAACAACTCAAAGCCAGAGCGAAAGAATTGGGCTTATGCTAAGAGGACGCCAATTTCCGAAAATGCGGAGCAGGGAATTCTGGCACTTATTTATAGCTGGAAATGGAATGGATCGACAAACTGAGAGAATTTCAAGTTTTGTGTAAACAGAAAAAACTGATATAAGATATGACATTAGTTACTAAGGGGCAAAGCCGTTGCTTGGGCTTTGCCCCTATCTGTATTATAATCCAGATTCCGGGATTCGGTTTATAACTTTCATACACTCTCTTTCAAATATCCACCTGCATTTTTCCCGGCTTCCGCTCCGACTATATTATAAGCTGCCTGAAAATAATGGAATTCATCTTTCATCAAACCGCGTTCTTTCATCTGCGCAAATGACCGTGATACCATCACAACATCTTTGTTTTCCGCGGCTATTTGCTCTTGAGCCTGCATAATCTCTGAATAATCCTGCGGACCTGTACCATTGTAATGACCAATTTGAATCATAAAACATATTTCAATGCCATATCTCTTCATCTCTTTGAACATGCAGTCAAAAGAAGTCTTGTATTCTATACCAGTCATCCCCAAGTCGCCATCTGTCTCACCCTGGCACCACAGCATGAATCTGTGCCGAATCAGATAACCCGATGAACAAAGATATTTTTCCGCTCTCTTCAATCGACCGACTGCATCCATCAGGAATGCACTGCCCGGCTGCCACTGCGCAATGCTACTACCACCCTTGGAAGCTGACACACCTACAACCGCAATACCGGTTGTCTCATAATATGCATTACAAAATGCCGTCGCCAGAGAACCTGTTTTCAGATTCTCTGAAATCCCCTGCGGATTATTTTCCCTTCTGCCAAACGGTTCCACAATCGGATATAATCTTGTTGGATCGGATATAGCTCTGAATTCATATCCTGCCCCAGGCATCAGTACCGGAGGGGTTTCCGGCCATTCCTGAGAACTTATTCCTCTTCCCGCCATGTTCGACTGGCCCATAAACATAAATAAATCAATCTGCTTCCTCATCCATATGTCCTCTTCGGCACGTTTTCCCTGCTACCATACTACCACAATCCTTTCATCAAAAATAATCTATTAGACTTTGTCTCGAATCCATTCTCCGCATAAGTCTAACCAATGTGCAACGTGGGAATCCGCATAACGCCCCTTATCTGACTCTTCTACTTCTTTCGTAGCCAGAGATAACCCATGCACCCCTTTATGAAAAATATGTATCTCACTGGATATGCCCTGATTCATCATACTTTGGGCAAGCAGCAGAGAATTCTGAACCGGTACATCACGATCTTCCATGGTATGCCACAAAAACATCGGCGGCACGGAAGCATTGACAAGCTTCTCTACAGAAAAATTATCCCATAAGGATGTATCATCAGAGAGCCGCTCAAAGCTGCCTCTATGCGCATATTCACCTGCACTGACAACCGGATAACAGAGAATCAATCCGTTAGGCCTGCATGCATCCTGCTCTTTTTTCTCGGAGAAAAACTTTGGATTACTCCAGCTCACTCCAAGCATACCTGCCACATGTCCGCCAGCGGAGAAACCGCATACACATATTTTATTCGGGTCAACATAAAATTCTTCCGCCATAGCGCGCACTTGGGATACTCCCCATGCCAGGTCAAGCATCGGCCCATACATCAGATTCTGTCCCTGTACATTATATTCCATAACAGCCGCCTGAAATCCCTGTTTGAGAAACGCTTCTGCCACTGGCCTTTGTTCCCGGTCCGACAGCCACAGATATCCTCCCCCCGGGCAAATGACTACCATGGGAAGCATTTGTTTTGATTCATGATAATAAATACTGATTTTTGCACCGGTTTCCTCATTCAAAATAACATGCTCCATTACTCTTTTCCACCCCTTATTTTACAAATGCCGGAAGTACCATACTAATCTGCGGAATATAAGTAACCAACAGAAGGGTAATTCCCATCATTATGTACAACGGTATCATTGTTTTTGCAAGACGTTCAAATTTTATTCCGGAGATAGCGGAGCCAATGAACAGCGTACCACCTACAGGAGGTGTCAACAGTCCAACACCCAGATTGGTAATTAACATTGCACCAAACTGAACCGGGCTCATACCAATAGATGTGGCAATCGGCAGCAATATCGGTGTCGCAATCAGAATGATAGATGACATATCCATTAACATCCCCATAAGAATCAATATCACATTAACAATAATCAATACCACATATGGGTTTGTAGAAAAATGAAAAATGCCTCTGGTAATTAGCTGAGGTACTTTCAGATAGGCTAACAGCCAACCGAATGCAGAAGATGTTGCAATCAACAGCAAAATCATTGCCAGAGTTTTCACTGCCCTCATCACCATTTTAGGCAACTCACGGATTGATACTTCTTTATAAATCCCAAATGTCACAAACAATGTCCACAGCACAGCCACAGCAGCGGATTCTGTCGCAGTAACAATGCCAGTACATACTCCAATTACTACGATTGCAATCGTAATCAATCCCCAAAATGCCTGAACAAATGCTTGCGCTACTTTTTTAATATCAAACTTTCCATCTATAGGGTAGTTCTTTTTTCTTGCTTTTATATAGCTGTAGGCCATCAGGAGTGACCCCATAAGAAGTCCTGGCATTACACCCGCCATAAACAAGGCTCCCACCGATACTCCGCCTGCCACCATTGCATAGATAACCATATTATGGCTTGGCGGAATCAGAAGTCCCGTAACGGAGCTGGTCATGGTAATCGTAGTTGCAAACTCTTCATCGTATCCTTTTTTTTTCATCATCGGAACCATAATCGGACCAAGCGTTGCAGTGCAAGCCGCCGAAGACCCGGACACACAGCCAAACAACATGGAAGCCACCACCGTTACCATGGCCAGTCCCCCCCTCATCCATCCAACCAGACTGGATGCCAGATTAACCAACCGCTGGGCAATTCCTCCTGTACTCATAATTTCTCCCATCAGGATAAAAAACGGCACCGCCATAAGGGAATAACCATTCACACCTTTTACCGCATTCTGAATAACAATATCAGCCGGAATATTCAAGTACCAGCACGTTGTAAAACAGGATATCCCTACAGATATCGCAATCGGTGTCCGTAAAAACATCAGGCCGAAAAAAGTTCCAAGTAAGATTATAATTGCAATCAATTGTGTTGACATAATAAACTCCTTCCTCTGTCAATGCTTTCGATAATAAAGAAAATTCCAGATATCGGTACTGCCGCATAAAGTACCGTCGACGGCATTCCCAGGCCTGACATAATATTTTGTTCTGCAATACCTAACAGGGAATACCCATAGACAGTAAAGCAGATTCCAAGCAACATCGTCATTGCCAGCCCAAACCATTCCAGTACCAGTACATACTTTTCAGAAACCATATTATCAATTAAAGTCATTTTCAAATGTACGTCACTGGGGATTGCATAAGCCGCTGCCAGGAAACAAAACCAAACACCTAACAATAGTGCCAGCGATTCTCCCCAAGCCGGGGTGTAATGAAGGATATAGCGACAAAATGCCACCCCGGCAACTATGACAACTTCCAGCAGTAACAACACCATACTGACAAAATACAATGCCTGGTTAATAAACTTGAAAATGCGTTCCATATATAACCTCCTCTACTGCATTGATTGAATCTCTTCAATTATTTTCTTGTAATTTTTTCCATATTTCTCATAAACCGGCTGTACCTTTTCCCGCCATTCAGCAATATTATCCGGCTCAATAACAGGTGTACCTGCCTCCTCTAATTTCTTCATTGTATCCATATCATCCTTTTCAGCCTCAATACGGTTAAATTCTGATGCTTCTATGGCAGCCTCTCGAATCAGCTTCTGATCTTCAGTACTCATCATATTATAAGTCCGGCTACTCATAACCAGCGCGCTCAAACCGCATGTATGCCCATCTGCTACCATATATGGAGAAACCTCATTAAAAGAGTTGGAAAGATATCCGGACAGCGGCTGATCCGCACCGTCCACCACACCTGTCTGCAAAGAAGTAAACAACTCACTATATGAAATCGGCGTAGGAGAAGCGTTAAAACACCGCATTGTATCAAGCATAATTGCTGACTCCGAAATTCTTATCTTCATCCCGTCAAGATCTTCTGGCTTCTTCAATGCTTTACCTGTCGCAAAAAAATTACGAGAACCTTCATCCATGTAACTTAATCCAACAACACCGTCCACATTTTCAGTGATATCTTCAAGCAGCTCCGTTCCAATCTCACTGTTCACCACATTCCACTGATGATTTCTGCTGGTGAACAAATATGGCAAGGATAGAAGAGCAAACTCGTCTGCCCCAAAATCCGAAGCCGTGAATGGAGTAAATCTCACAAAATCCAATGCTCCCATCTGCACAGTTTGAAGCTGAGTTCTAGCATCCCCAAGCTGCCCGGCCGGATAAACTTCCACATATATCCGTCCATTGGATTTTTCACTGACAATATCCGCAAATTCATATAATACTCTTGACATAATGTGCTGTTCTGGATTTGCTTCCCCTGCACGCAGGATAATCTCAGCTTTTTTTTCCGCAGATCTGTCTCCTGCATCCGGGATTGTGGTAGGCTCATGGTACGATCCACATCCGCTCAACAGCATTGTCGCCATAAGACCTATACATACATTTGCAAAAATTTTTTTTCTCATAAAATACCTGCCTTACTCGTTTAGTTAAACGTTTAATCTTTGGGTATAGAATCCCCCAATTACACATAATCCTCAATATTTTCCTTTAAAATGACTCCTAGTCTAATTGGGTTAATCTGATATTGTTTACCTACTAGATAATGATACATCATCACCACAGCCTCCCGCAGCTGAGAAGCCGGATCCTTCCATATAGTTGCCTTGAGAATCCCCTTTTTAAAATAAGGTACTAGTTCGGGAAACGCATCACTACCTACCAAACACAGTTCTTTTCCTCTCCCCGTTTCCTCAACTATACGGCATGCCTGATAAGTCCCTGCGGCAGTAGTGCTGTAGATTCCGTTCAAAGAGTGATTCCTTTCCAGATACTCTTTCAACTTGTCATCACTCCACTCATCTTCATAAACGATATCCAGCACATTCTCTGGTTCCACTACTTCCATAACAGAAGAGAATCCATTAATACATTGTTTCAGCGACTCTGCCAGACGGATCCCTCCCAAAACCAGTGTTCTGCCTTTCTGTGCATCCGCGCCAAATGTCATAATTCCGGCAGCAAGGCGTCCAATTCTTTCATTATCCGCTGAAAGAAACATCAACTTTTTTACACCAAGCGCATCTGAATTGAGCGTAATAACCGGAATTCCTCTGTCATAAAAACTCTGTATCTCCTCATTCAGCATCCATCCATTCAGGCAATTAATAATTACTCCCTGGATATTATTCCTATCTGCCAATTCTTTTAACAGTTCCTGTAGCATTTTCTTTTGGCTTTCAGCAGTATTCCATGTAGGATATTTTGCAAAGAATACTTTAAAATCAAGATATTCTTCCTCCAGCTTTTCCAGCTCATTCCACATACTTTTAAAGAAGAAACTATTTGGAGCATTCTCACCCGGAATCACAACTGCAATCCGTATTTCAGACCGTTTCATTGCAGATGCTGCATCATTGGCTTTATAATGCATCTCCTGCGCCAACCGAAGGATTTCCTTCCTTTTCGTATCACCTACGCCCGGCTTATCATACAGCGCCTTATGTACTGTCACATAGGATACTCCAGCTGCTTCGGCTAAATCTTTTAACGTTGGACGTGTTTCCATATCATTACCTCTTTAAGTTAAACGTTTATCTTAAATGCAGTATTATCTTAACACAATTCGTTTCATATTTCTATGTGAAAACTATAAAGTAAACTTAGGTAAATTTTATATAACTTGCATAAATAGGTATTATTACAATGATGTATTCATGGATGTTCGCTCACAGTACTTTTACCGAGAACTGTGCAAGCATAAATGCAATAAATACAAGTACACATCCGAACAATTCCATGCCAGTATAATGGTATTGTAATTTAAGACACTTCCGGAGACATTTTTTAATGAATCTGATATACTGTAAATACTATAGAAAGAAGGATCATTATCATGTCACGAACAAGAAGAAGTTTCTCCTAAATTCAAATCAGAGCTGGTCATTGAACAAAGGAGAAAAAGACTTAAATACGATAGCTGCTGAAAATAGTATTCAACCAAATCTTTTTCGCAACTGGAAGAAGGAATTCCTTGATAAGGCTTCTGTTGTCTTCGACGATACACTTTAAACGCTCAGTTCAGCTTCTTTACAAAGCAAAAGGTTGCCGCTAAAGCCAACCTGATTGCACTTCTGGATCAGACCTATCCGGGAGTCAACAAACTCTTCGACAGCACCACACGCTCCGAGGAAGCGAAAAGTGGGTGGATTATGCCTATTCCTTCTGGCATGTGGACTGTGTCCGTAAGGCCGGTTTAAAGACATTTACAGAGCGCTACCAGAACTTCTGTAAAAAGCACCACTATAACTTTCAGCCTGACAAGCCTCCAGGGAATTAGTTGCTGTTTTTCCAAAGGAGAAGACCTACAAACTGCTGATACAGCAGAGCATCCAGCAGCTGAACCTGGCTTGCGCCCATATGGAAAAGCTCCGTCAGGAAATGGACACCCTGGCTTCCACACTCCCGGAATACACAACCGTAATGAACATATACGGGCACTGACTGCTTTCGCCGGTGTTGACCCCGGCCTCGATGAGTCCGGCCAGCGCAAATCCAAGAGCAACAGCGCTTCAAAGGTCGGCTCCGGAAGGCTGCGAAAGACGCTGTTCCAGGTCATGACTACGCTTCTTCAGAACGCGCCTGAGAACGATATCGTTTCCTTGATAAGAAGCGTTCCGAGGGCAAGCCGTACTACGTTTACATGACTGCTGGCGCCAATAAGTTCCTGCGCATCTACTACGGAAAGGTCAAAGAGTGTCTGCGTAACTTAGAGCAGACAAAATAGTACTGTTATACATCTCCTTTCCAAAGGCCGGCTAATCAGGCGGTCTAAAACTTGTGCCCAAAAATCCAATGCAGAGAATCTAAAATATTTTTCAAAAAACACTTGACTTTTTGTTAGCCTTTTTTATTTCCATTTTTTTCATTGACATTTTTTTAGGTAATTCCATATAAATTTTTACCAAAGGCAGCTTTACAAAAATGAATATTTTACAACAATCAGCTTTCGCTTGGAAAGAACTAACCGAATACAGATACCAGTTAGTGTATGGCTACAAAAAGACTTTGTATCCAATCAATCTTACATTTTCATATGAAGACTATCCACATCTGGCTGGTTTTCAATATTTGAAAGATATCTCCCTTCCTAACTATACATCTGCCAAAATTGTAGAGCGAATTCTTGAAGGGAAAATAATTTTCGAACAAATTCAAAAAGCAGCACAATACGAAGAAAAGATCAAACCACGATTAGAAGCATTAATCCATTTAAAAAACTCTTTAGATAACTAACTACCCCGCAGCAAGCTGCGGGGTATCGAAGGTTGCAACCT
>UMFJ01012407.1_pt1 | contig 16690 bp, 15 predicted proteins | sample 1964991 | NCBI WGS metagenome assembly UMFJ01 (sample SAMEA4836044, study PRJEB28245) | human gut metagenome | biome: gut microbiome; material: fecal sample | place: Denmark | collected 2008 | reverse complement strand
CAACAGAAAATTTTAAAATATTTTTAAATTTTTCCATATATTTTACTTTTAGCTTTATTTTTCAATATTAAAAATAAACTACTTCTAGAAGTAAGAGACTGTTTATTAAAATTTATTAAATATTTTTATTTAATTTACTAATTTACAAATTTACTTTTCTATTTTTATGTTATTTGATATAATTGATTTGTTACAATATTTTTAATAAAATTTGGAGGAGGTAAATTTATGAATATAGTTCACAATGAAGGAAAGGGATTTTATATTTATGATGAAAATAAAGAGATTTTAGCTAGGCTTGAATACAGAAGAAATGGTAATATTTTAGACTTTGAACATACTATTGTATCAGATAAATTAAAAGGACAAGGAATTGCTCAAAAACTTTTAGATGAAGCGGTTGAATATGCTAGAAAAAATAATTTTAAAGTACATGCTGTATGTTCTTATGTTGTAAAAAAATTTGAAACTGGTAACTATGATGATATAAAAATTTAAAGATTGAGGGTTATTATAAATTTATAATGACCTTTTTAATACAAAAAAGGGAGTTTTTTATACTCCCTCTTTTTAGCTAAAATTCTAATAATAATTCTTTTAACTTTAACATCTCATCTCTTAAAACTATTGCCTGTTCAAAATCTAGTTCTTCAACAAGTTTCTTAATTTTCTTTTCTAGTTTAGTTATTTCTTTTTCAATATCTGCCTTATTTCTAAATACTTTTTTATTATTTTCAAATTTCTTTTCTTCAATACCATAATCTAAATTGATTAAATCCTCTGCTATCTCTTTAACAATAGATTTAGGATCTATATGATTATAGGCATTATATTCCTTTTGAATCTTTCTTCTTCTTTCAGTTTCTGTTATAGCTTCTTTCATAGAATCTGTCATAATATCTGCATATAGGATTACTCTACCTTCAACATTTCTAGCAGCTCTCCCTATTGTTTGAACCAAAGACCGTCTACTTCTTAAAAAACCTTCTTTATCTGCTTCCATAATAGCTACTAATGAAACTTCTGGAATATCTAATCCTTCTCTTAAAAGATTAATTCCTATTATCACATCAATTTCACCTTTTCTTAAAGCTCTTATTATTTCAATTCTTTCCAAAGTATCAATATCAGAGTGCATATATTTTACTTTCACACCTAGTTCAATATAATATTCTGTCAATTCCTCTGCTATCTTTTTTGTAAGAGTTGTAACCAAAGCTCTTTCTTTTTTAGCAGCTCTTTTTCTAATTTCATCTAATAAATCATCAACTTGATTTTTAGTAGGTCTTATTTCAATTTCTGGATCAACTATACCTGTAGGTCTAATAAGTTGTTCGGCTATATGATTATCAGAAACTTCAAGTTCAAAGTCTCCTGGTGTTGCTGAAATAAAAACTGTTTGATTTGATTTTTCTCTAAATTCTTCAAATCTTAAAGGTCTATTATCTAAGGCAGCTTTTAGTCTAAAACCATTTTCAACCAAAGATTCTTTTCTTGCTCTATCTCCATTGTACATTCCTCTTATCTGTGGGACAGTAATATGAGATTCATCTATGAACAATAAAAAATCTTTTGGAAAATATTCAAATAAAGTATCTGGTGTTTCTCCTGGATTTTTTCCAGCTAAGTATCTTGAATAGTTTTCTATTCCCTTACAATAACCAATTTCAGTTATCATTTCTAAATCATATTCTGTTCTTTGCTTCAATCTTTGTGCTTCCAATAATTTTTTTTCATCTTCAAACTTTTTCACTTCAACTTTTAAATCATCTTTTATTTCTTTTATAATTCTATCCTTATCATCATCTGCTGTTAAATATTGAGTTGCAGGATAAATAACTATTCTTTCTAAATTCTTTTTAACTTTTTGCCCTGTCAAAGTATTTATTTCAGAAATTTCTTCTAAATCATCTCCCCAATATTCTAACCTATATCCATTACTCATATATGATGGATAGATATCTATTACATCTCCCTTTATTCTGAATTGCCCTCTTTCAAAAGCTACATCATTTCTATTGTATCTTAAATCAACTAATCTTTTTATCAATTCTTTTCTTGAAATCCCAGTTTGTTTATCTATTGGAATAGTCATTCTTCTATATGTATCAGGAGATCCTAATCCATAAATAGATGATACAGAGGCAACAATAATAACATCTCTCCTGTGTATCAAAGCTGCTGTTGCTGCATTACGAAGTTTATCAATTTCATCATTTACTGATGAATCTTTTTCTATATAAGTGTCAGTTGTTTTTATATAGGCTTCTGGTTGATAATAATCATAATATGAAACAAAGTATTCCACTGCATTTTCTGGAAAGAACTTTTTATACTCTGAATAAAGTTGTGCTGCCAAAGTCTTATTTGGTGCAATTATTAAAGAAGGTCTTTGCACTCTTTCAATAACATTGGCTATTGTAAATGTTTTTCCAGAACCTGTTACTCCCAATAAAACCTGGTCTTTAATCCCATTTTCTATATTTTTTACTATACTATCTATTGCAGTAGGTTGATCCCCAGTTGGTCTATATTCTGAATGTATTTTAAATAAATTATTTTCCATAATCTTTCCTCTTTTCAACTAATCCCCTAAGGGAAAAAAAGATTTTATAAAAATCTAATATTTGTATTATCAGATTTATTTTTTTATTTTATCAAGTCTTTCATTTGCAATTTTTACATATTCAGGGTTTACCTCTATTCCTAGATATTGTCTATTTAATTTTTTAGCAGCAGCACATACTGTTCCAGATCCCACAAAAGGGTCTAAAATAACTTGTCCCTCTAATGTTACTAATTCTATCAAAATTTCAATTAATTTTAATGGTTTTTGTGTTTCATGTAAGCCTGTATCATTTTTATTATATTCAACCCTTAAAATATTTGAAAGACCTGTATTATCTTCAAAAAGCGTATCTTTTTTTAATGCTTTTTCATTCCAAGCACCAACTCCATATTCTAAAATATTATCTGTGATAGTCCCACCTAAAATATAAGGTTTTTGAAACCATAAAATTGGCTCAAATAATGGTTTTAAATTAGCTAATCTCCAACCTTCCCATTTTTTAGCATTTTCATAGTCTTCTCTTCTTTCAAAAACAGCTGAAACTCTTTGAGCCCTTTGGGGAGCTTTTGTTTTCTCCCAAGATAACATATCTTTGAAAGTGAATCCTGCATCTTCCATTGCAACAATACATCTATGTGCAAATCTTCTTCCTGCAAATATAAAACAACTTGCTCCTGGTTTTAAAACTCTATACCAATTATCTACCCATTTTTTACACCATTCTTGATATTCTAATGGAATTTTTTTATCTGCTTCACTCCAACCATTTAAAGGTTTCCCTCTTCTTTTAAAAAGAGCACCTAGTTTTAACTGATTTGATGAAGCACCACCATAGGCTGAATTAGTGTTATTATGTAATATATCCCAATCATCATAACCAATTCCATAAGGAATATCTGAGATAATTGCATGCACACTAGCTGATTCTATATTATTTAATTCTATTATTGAATCTCCTTGTATAATTTTATTAAACATATTTTTTTAAATCTCCAATATATTTATCAATTTGTTTTATCTTATTATTTAATTTTTTTACTTTAATTAATTCTTCTATTGCTTCTTTATGAGAAAGGCTGTTTATTCTATTTTCTTCCTCTTTCCAGAAATTCTTTTCTATTTCTCCTCTGTTAATTAAACTTCTAATTTGCTTATTAAGAATTTCATTAAAAGTTTTATCAATTTTTTTTACTTTAATTATTTCTAATATTCTATTGTTAAAATCACTAATAAATGAATTTTTACTTTCTTCAATAGATCCGTTTATTTTATAATTATTAGAAAAATTCCAAAGAGGTTCAAATGAAAATTTTTCATTCTCTTTTACATTATTTTCAATCAAAAATATAAAATATTCCCAGCTAAACAAACATACATTTTCTTCCAAGGCTTGTTTATATATTTGACTTTTTCCCAAAGGATATTGAAAATATGGTAAACATAATACTGCGTAGTCGTTATCTTCTCCTTTCCAACTAGAAAGAGCTTTTATTTTAAAATCTTTTTGATTTTTTGCAGTTCTACTCATTCTAAAAGCCTTTGCATCAGCAACTAATGTATAATTATAAAATATTGACTCTACTATAACATCAGCTGAATCAGCCCTTTCTGTAAGAACTTTTGATTTTAATCCTATTTCTATAAAAGCTCTTGAAAGAATTGAATCAGAAGCCTTTGAAAACAATTTTTCTTCTGTTGAATCATGTTCTATTGATTCTGGAATAGCTCCAATTTCTTTTAATAAAATAATTAATTCACTTTTATTTATATTTTTTATAAATTCATTGATTTCGTTTGAATTTTCAATAAAACTATTATCTCTATTAGAAAGCATTTTTATCTTTTCTAATAAATTTTCAAAAATATCATTCATCTTAATCCCCTCTAATTTATTTTATAGTGTCATTATAACATATTTTCTTTTATTTTAAGATTTTTATAAAATATAATTATAATAAACAAAACTATATAAACATATACCATTTTTTTACTTTCATATTCCACTGATAAATAAGGTAATTCTGAAAAGAAATCTATAAGGTAAATTAAAATCTTATACATAATTTCTACAATTGGTTTTAATAAAAATGATAGATAAAAATTTTCTAAAAATAATGCTATATAGTTTACTGTAATATAAAAACTTGCCAATGGTAGAAGTATTAAATTTGATATAACTGACAAAAATTGTATAGTGTTAAAATAACAAACTGTTATAGGCATTAAAAATATTTGAATGGTTGTTGTAAATAAAATATAATCTAAAATTTTTAATTTTTTATAATTTATTTTTCTAGTATAAGGAAAAATGTATATTATTGCTATCATAGCTCCATATGAAAGTTGAAAAGATATAGAAAAAATGACTGTTGGGTTTATAAGAACTGATACAATAGCACTGATAAATAATGCCTTTCCTAAATCAACTTTTTCATAAAATAATTTCCCTAGTAAATAAACTATTGCCATTATATATGCTCTTGTAAATGATGGACTTTCTTTAACTGAAATATAATATAAGGTAATTGAAACTAAAAGTAAAATTTCAATCACTTTTTTATTTTTTATAGTTTTCTTAAAGATAAAATAAAAAATAGCAATGACCAAAGCTATGTGTAGTCCCGACATAGCAAAAATATGAGATAGTCCTATATATCTAATTTTATCTTTTAAGTCTTTTTTTATTCTGGTATTATCTCCTAATAGTATTGCTCTGTTTATATTTTTAGTCCCATAAGAATAATCTTCTTCTGCTCTATTAAAAAGAATTTGAAGATATTTTTCTAAAAAATTATCTTCTATTTTTGTAGATTTCACATCTTCAAGCTCAACAAAATAAATATTTTCATATTCTTTAATAGATTTTACTAAAAAATATCCTTCATATTTTCCACTTTCTTTGTATCCTAATTTTCCATAAATATTTTTTAAAAGATATTTATTATTAATTTTTAAAACCTTAATTTTTCCATCTTCTAAACTTAAATTCATTCTGTATACTTCTTTTTGAAAAATTTCTGTTACCCTAACTGATAATGAAAATCTAAGCATTAATACAACTATTAAAATCATTAATAAGAATAACTTTTTCATAAGAACTCACCTATATAATCTTTATTTATAGAAAAATAACTTATATTTTATTTTTTAAATAAGTTTTTCTTAAATCAAATTTTAATTTATTTTAAACAAAACTGCTGCGATGTCCATTATTGTTGAGGGAGCCTTTATGGAGCTCACGAAACACTAATGGCTATCAAGCTGTTGTATATAAAGATGGAAATTTTTATATATTCATTTAAGAAAAACTATCACTTAAATTGATAATAAGTTATTTTTCTATATTGACTTTCTTGCTATCTGAGTATTTATAATAAAAAATAAATGAAATTATAAAGAAAAATACTGAACTCAATGAAGCTAAATAAATTCCAGTTTTTTCAACCTTACTAACTCCACTTGTTATAGCAGTGATTATATTAACATCATTACCCATTACTAGAATTATTGGTAAAGTTACTATTGAGATTAAAAACGATGTTTTCATAAAGAAACCTTGTATACCAAATGAAATTCCTTCTATTCTTGCTCCTGAATCTTCACTAATCTGTGTACTTATCTCACTTAACATAGCAGGTGGGAAGATAAATGCTGCCCCTGCAAGAGGTATACCTATAATTGCAAATAGAACAAAACCAAAATTAACAGGAAATATTTTTCCTAAGAAAAATAACATAGATGTTGTAACTATAAGCATTGCTAGACAACATAACATAATCTTTCTATATCCATATTTTTTAGATAATTTATTTGTTGGATAAAAACATATAGCCGCTGATCCAAATAATACTGCTGATACCAATGTAATTTCTTTTTTTCCATAACCCATAATATCTTCAACATAGTAGTTCATAATAGCTCTTAAATTATTGAAACCTATAAAGAAAAACATCATTCCAAAAAGATATAGTATAAAATTCTTATTCTTTATTATAATTTCTATTGTATCTTTAAAACTTACATTTGAAACTTCTCCTGTTGAATAATCTCTTTCTCTAACTGTAAATACTGTTATCGCAAGTCCAATAAAAACTATCACACATAAAAATATTATCATTCCCCTTATTCCAAAAAGCACATCATCTCCACCTATCATTTTAATTAAAATTCCAGGCAAAATAATTGCTATTGCAGTATAAGACAATCTAAAAACTGATTGCCAAGTTGATAGATTTAATCTTTCTTCTGATGTTCTTCCAATTTCTGGAATTAGTGCATTATATGGTGCTCCAACTATTGTATAAAAAGTAAAGAATAATGAACCAACTATCATTAAATAATAAAAACTTGTACTTTCATTACTTGTTGGAGGATAGAAAAATGCTATTGTTACCAATATAAGTGGAATTGTTCCTACTGCAACAAAAGGTATTCTTCTTCCATATTTACTATTATATTTATCAGATAAAAAACCAACCAAAGGATCAGTTATCATATCCACAAATCTTGAAACTGCTAAGGCTATTGAAACTAAAACTGGTGCCATAAATGGTTTCAGACCAGAATTTTCAGATGGTAAATAAAAATATAATATCCATTGTGCAAATATTTGATCCACAATGGCATAGCTCACTCCTAGTGCATATAACACCTGAACTTTTGTTGTTAATTTTTTCATTATATCTCCTCTTTTAAATTTTATTTATAAAAATAATTTTCTTCTTAAATATTTTAGCATAGTAAAGAAAATTTTTAAACAAAAAAATACTCCTAGCTTTCACTAAGAGTATTTCTATTAATCTTTATGATAAATATAATGGAAGAACTCTCTCTTATTCAGTAATTAATTTAGCTTTTTTATTTGTCATAAAGAATGCAGCTGTACATGCTAATGATACAACACAACCTATTGCTATTGCAATATGTTCTATTACTTTTATATCTTTATCTCCAAAGAATCTTACAAATCCTTCTGGTGCTGCAAGTATATAAGAAGTTACAACAACTGTCATAAACATTGCTGGAACTAAAGCTATCCAATAATTTTTTCCTCTGTTTGCCAAATATTTAACTGCTGCCCATAGAGCTATTGTAGCAAGAGTTTGATTTGCCCAACCAAAATATCTCCAAATAACATCAAATGGTGTGAAACATAATATAATTCCAAGAACAAATAAAGGAATTGCAACAACAAATCTATTTACAACAGGTCCTTGTTTATAGTTTAGAGAATCAGCAATAGTAAGTCTTGCACTTCTAAATGCAGTATCCCCAGAAGTTATAGGACAAGCAACAACTCCTAATAATGCTAAAACACCTCCAGCTTTTCCTAAAATTCCAACAGATATTTTATTAACAACAACAGCTGCAGTACCTGCTTCTGCAAGTTGAGGTATTCCACCAAAGAATGACATTGCAGCAGCAGCCCAAATAAGAGCTATAATTCCTTCTGATATCATTGCACCATAGAAAACTTTTCTTCCTGATTTTTCTGTTTTTAAACATCTAGCCATCATAGGAGATTGAGTAGCATGGAAACCACTAATTGCTCCACAAGCTATTGTTATACATAGATAAGGGAAAACTGATCTTCCTGCTGGATTCATATTTACAAAAGCTATTTCAGGAATATTAGCATTATTTATTATTAAGCCTCCACCTATACCAAATGCCATTACTAAAAGAGATAAACCAAATATTGGATAAATTTTACCAATAATTGTATCAATTGGTAATACAGTTGCACAAAGATAATAAATTATAATGACTCCTAACCAAACTGTATAATTAACCCCTGTTATATTAGTTAAAATTTGAGCTGGACTCATTATAAATACAACACCAACTAATAATAGAAGTATAACAGAGAAAACCCTCATTATTTGTTTTGCAGTCATACCTAAATTTTCTCCTACTATTTCAGAAACAGATGCTCCGTCTTTTCTTAAAGACATCATTCCTATTAGAAAATCATGAACTGAACCTGCAAAGATACAACCAAATACTATCCAAATAAATGCAGCTGGACCCCATAATGCTCCAGCAACTGCTCCAAATATAGGACCTGTTCCAGCTATATTAAGAAATTGAATAAGAAATGCTTTTGGCCAACTCATTTCCATATAGTCAACACCATCTGCTAATCTTTTTGCAGGTGTTTCTCTTGAAGGCTCTATCCCAAAAACACCTTCAACAAATTTTCCATAAATTAAATATCCAAGTACCAATGCTATAATTGAACCTATAAAACTATACATACTTATGCCCCCTTACAATGTTTTAATTGTTTAATTTCTTTATGTTATTATACTATTTTTTTTATTCAGTTTTTAGTTTTTTGGAATTAAATGTAAAAAAAATGGCTTAAAATGTCAAAAACTTCTCTCAAGTATTTATTAAGTTACTAAAATTTGTTATACTATTATATATATAAAAATAAGGTAGTGTAAAAAATGAATATACAATTTATTTCACATTTAATCAGCAATATTGGTTGTTCTGCCATAATTGCATTTTTCTTTATCAGAATTGATAAAGCAAATATCATTATTAAAAGCAATGCTAAAACTAAAAAAGATATAATAGCTCTATCTTTTTTCTTCTCATTACTTTCTATAAGTGGAACTTATATAGGATTAAATTTTAATGGTGCTATACTAAATACTAGAAATGTTGGTGTTATAGCAGGAGGTATTTTAGGTGGTCCTTATGTTGCAATAATTACAGGACTTGTAGCAGGAATACATAGAGCCTTTGTTAATCTTGGAAGAGAAACTGCTACACCTTGTGCCATTGCAACAATAACAGGTGGATTTTTAACTGCTTATGTACATCGTTTTATTAAAAGTAAGGATAAAATATTTTTTGGCTTTTTTTTAGCTTGTGTAGTTGAAAATCTTAGTATGGGCTTAATTTTGATTATACTTAAAGATAAAATTTTAGCTCAAAATATAGTTGCAAATTTTTATGTTCCCATGGTCTTTATGAATTCTATTGGATCTAGTGTGCTTATTTTACTCGTTGAAGATATTATCCAAAAAAGTGAACTTATAGCAGGTAGACAAGCTAAACTTGCTTTGGAAATAGCAAATAAAACTTTACCTCATTTTAGAGAAACTGAAAATCTTAGCGAAGTATGCAAAATAATTGCTGAAGATTTAGGAGCAAAAGCAACTGTGATTACTAATAAAAAGGAAATTATTGCAGGTTTTTCTTTTGATAAAGATGAAATAAAAAAAGCAGATATAAAAAGTAATAATACTAGAAAAGTTTTAAAAACTGGTGAAACGATGTTAGTTATAAAAGAAGATGATGAAATTATAGAAGATTTTTTAGATATTTCACCACATATAAAATCTTGTATTATTTTGCCTTTAAAGGAAAAAAATGATATCAGTGGAACTTTAAAAATTTTCTTTGATACAGCAGAGAAAATTACAGATAAAAATAGATATTTAATGATAGGTTTATCGCATCTTATATCAACTCAAATGGAAATTAGTAAGGTTGAAAATTTAATATCTTTACTTAAATATTCTGAGTTAAAAGCCTTACAATCTCAAATAAATCCACACTTTTTATTCAATGTATTAAATACTATGACCTCTCTTATCAGAACAAACCCTGAAAAAGCTAGGGAGGTAACAATAGATTTATCCAATTATTTAAGATATAATTTAGATAACAATGTAAAAAGTGTAGAGCTTATAAAAGAACTAAATCAAGTTAATACTTATATTAAAATTGAGAAGGTAAGATTTGGAGATAAATTAAATATACTTTATGATGTTGATGAAAGTCTATATAATTTTCAAATTCCTAGTTTAATTATTCAACCACTTGTTGAAAATAGTATAAAACATGGAATTTTAAAGAAAAGGGATAATGGTTGTGTCAAAATAATTATAAAGAAGATTGGTAAAGATATAGAAGTTATCATTGAAGATGATGGAATAGGTATAGAACAAACTATAATCGATAATTTAGATAAACAAATAAAAGAAAATATAGGGCTTAAAAATGTACATCAAAGATTAAAACTTCTCTATGGAGAAGGACTTAATATAAAAAAATTGGAGCAGGGAACGAGAATAAAATTTAAAATACTTGGAGGTGTTAAATATGATTAACTGCATAATCGTTGAAGATGAATTACCTGCAAGAGAAGAATTAAAATATTTTTTAAATGAAGAAAAAGAAATTAAACTTATAGCTGAATTTGATAATCCTTTGGATACTTTAAATTTTTTAGAAAATAATACAGCTGATGTAATTTTTTTAGATATCAATATGCCTGATATGAATGGAATTAGTCTAGGAAAAATAATCACCAAAATGTATCCAGATATGAAAATAGTTTTTATAACTGCTTATAAAGATTATGCTGTTGATGCTTTTGAAATCAAGGCTTTTGATTATCTTTTAAAACCTTATTCAGAAAGTAGAATAAAAAATCTTTTAAAGTCTCTAATAAACATTAAAAGTGAAAATACAACTTCAATTAAAAACAACAATTTAAAAAAAATTACTGTAAATATTGGTGAGAGACTTTATGTTATTTCTCTAAATGATATTGATTATATTGAGGCTTCTGAAAAAGAAACTTTAATATTTTCAAATCAAAAAAAATATGTTAGCAAAATTAAAATTTCTAAATGGGAAGAAATGTTAAAAGGAAATAATTTTTATAGATGTCATAGGTCATTTATTGTCAACTTAGATAAAATAACTGAGATAGAACAATGGTTTAATTCATCTTGGATACTAAAAATTAAAAATTATACAACTGCTATTCCTGTAAGTAGAAATAATATTAAAGAATTAAAAGAACTGTTTTTAGCTTAGAAAAAAAGGGGATTATAAATCCCCTTTAAAAAATTCTTTCTTTTCTTCATCTTCAATTTCTTTTATTTTTTCATCTATATTTTTTTCTTTATTTTCTTCTATATGATGTGTTTCGTCTTTTAAAATAACTTCTGCTGGTCTACTTTCTATACAAATATTGATAAACCTTTTAAACATACCTCTTACAAAAGTACTCTTATCAAACATCATTTCAGGGTGAAATTGTACACCTAATATAAATGGTCCATCTTCATTTTCTGCCTCTACAGCTTCAATTATTCCATCAGGAGCTGTTGCAACAACTTTAATTCCTTTTGCTACTTGCTTCAATGCTTGGTGATGAAAAGAATTTACCCTTTCAATTTCCATTTTATCTGCCATTTTAAATAAAATTGAATTTTTATCAATCTTTATTGTATGGGTTGCTTGATAAGGTGAACCTATTTGATAATGTTTAATATGTTCTCCTGGTGCATAAGAAATATCTTGATATAATGTTCCACCATAAGTAACATTAAGTATTTGCATACCACGACATATTGCAAGAATAGGCTTCTTTAAATCAATCGCTGCTTTAATTAGAGCCATTTCATGTACATCTCTTTCAGGAAAAATAGCTTCCAATTTTTCCAAAGGTTCTTCTCCATAAAAATGAGGATCAACATCACGTCCACCTGACAAAATTAAACCATCTAGTAATTTCACCTGTTCCCTTATTGCAGAAACATCTTTTAAAATTGGTAAAGTAATTGGAATTCCCCACGATTTATATACTGCATCTATATAAGAGTAAGCAGCACAAGAATATTTATCCCCTAAGAATAATTCATCTTTTTCTTCATATATCATACTTGCAGAAATTCCAATAATTGGCTTTTTCATAATATATCACCCCTATCTAATATAATAATTTTTTTTCTATTTACTTTTAAAAAATTTTCTTTTTCCAAAATTTTTAAATTTCTACTTATAACTTCTCTTGAACTACCTAAATTTTTGGCTATTTCTTCATGAGTTAGTGATATTTCAATTTTATTTAAACTATATAAAAACTTTAAAAGTCTGTCTTTAAGTGGTATAAGTAAAATATTTTGTAATGACAATAGTGATTTTGAAAATTTCTCCCTCGTTAGATTATGTAAAAATTTTTCCATTACGCTGTATTTATCTCTAAAAAGATTTAATACTGAATATGGAATTAAAAGTATTTCACTATTTTTTTCAACAATAAAAGCTATATCCAAAATTGTTGATGTTGAATTATCAGAGAAATCTTCAAAAAACTCTATTTCCATATTATTCAAATAATAAAGTGGTAATTCTCTTGCCTCTAAATGAGATAGGAAAAATCTAAGTTTTCCAGATTTCAGAAATAATAAGCCATCTAAATCATGTGAATTAAAAAATATAGCATTTTTTTTTAAAGATAGAATACGACTTGAAAGAATAATTTTAGCCCTATCATTTTGATTAATATCCAACCAAAAAGGAAAAATCTTTTCAAGATGTTTTATATCTTCTTTACTAATCACAATACCACCTCTATTTTATTATATCATATTATCTAATAATTAGTAATAAATATATTTTTTTATAACATTTTATATTGTAATAATATTTAATTTAATAAAAATATTTTTTATTTCTTTAATATATTAAAAATATATTGTATAATATATAAAAAGTATAAAATTAATAAAATTAAAAATATTAGATATAAAAATAAGAGAGTTACATTCCAAATTTTAGGACAAAAATTAAATAGAATGAGCCAAGCAAATTTCGGTGCGTTTGAAGCCAACTTGTTGGCAAGTTTACCGAATTTGCAGCGAATTCTTAATTTTTATCCGTTAAGAAATTTGGCTAGTAACGAACTATTTTTATACTAATAATGCTTTCAATTTTATTAAATATGAAAGGAAAATTTAATGAAAATTTTTATAGTTGGGGGGAGTTCAGGGATAGGTCTATCTCTTGCAAAAAGATATGTCAGTTTAGGAAATAGAGTTGCTATCTGTGGAACTAATGAAGAGAAATTAAAAAAGATAAAAGAAAGTAATAACAATATTGAAGTATATAAGGTTGATGTTAGAAATAAAGAAGAATTAAAATCTGCCATAGATGATTTTTCTAAGGGAAATTTAGATTTGATTATAAATTCTGCTGGAATATACACTAATAATAGAACTGCAAAGTTAACCGATAAAGAAGCCTATGCTATGATAGATATAAATTTAACAGGAGTTCTAAATACTTTTGAAGCAGTTAGAGATATGATGTTTAAAAACAATAGAGGACATATTGCAGTTATCTCCTCCATTGCAGGCTTACTTGATTATCCAAAAGCCTCTGTTTATGCAAGAACTAAAATGACTATAATAGGAGTTTGTGAAACATACAGAGCATTTTTTAGAGATTATAATATTAATATAAGTATAATAATATCTGGATATATAGCCACAGATAAATTAAAATCATTGAGTGAAGAAGATGTATCAAAAAAGCCTACTGTGCTTTCTGAGGAAGAAGCTACTAATATAACAATTAAAGCTATTGAAGAAAAAAAAGAAAAAATAATATATCCATTAAGTATGAAAATTTTAATTTCAATAATAACAAAATTACCAAAAAGACTTTTAACTTATATTTTGATGAAACAAGCTAATTGGGGTAAAAAATAATTATTGAAATTATTTGGATTTATTATTATAATATAAAAAGTATTTTTATATTACAATTCACAAAATTAAATTACATTAATGAAAGGAGTTATGGGATTTTTCCCATATGAGTTTTTATATGCCTAATATACTTGAAATGATTGATAGATTTTTAAATTTAAAGTTTGCTAATGAATTAACAGTTGAAGTTGTTTGTTTTAGATTGATTTTAGCTATTATTCTTGGTGGGATTGTTGGTTATGAAAGAGAAAAAAACAACCGTCCTGCTGGATTTAGAACTCATATTTTAGTATGTTTTGGAGCAGCTATTGTATCTATGGTACAAGATCAATTAAGACTGAATATTCTTGATTTAGCCAGAACAGAAGGAACGGCTGTTGCCTCTGTTATAAAAACTGACTTAGGAAGACTTGGAGCACAAGTAATAAGTGGGGTTGGTTTCTTAGGTGCAGGTAGTATAATGAAAGAAAAAGGTGAAACTATTGGAGGACTTACAACGGCTGCTGGAATTTGGGCAACTGCCTGTGTCGGTTTAGGAATAGGTTGGGGATTCTATAATATTGCTATTGTTGCAATCTTATTTATGATAATTATTATGGCTACTTTGAAAAAATTAGAATCAAGACTTGTAAAAAAATCAAGACTTTTAAAATTTGAAGTTAAGTTTTTTGACACAGATGAATTTGCAAATGGACTTATAGAAGCTTATGAAGTTTTTAGACAAAAATCTATAAAAATTTCTGAGATAGATAAATACCAAGATGAAGGTGTAGTGACTTTTACAGTTAATATGAAAGGAAGAAATAATATCTCTGATGTTGTTGTTTCTCTTTCATCAATTAAAAATGTTGAATATGTAAGGGATGTATAATGCGTGTTATAGGAATAGATCCAGGTACAGCAATAGTTGGATATGGAATTATAGATTATGATAAAAATAAATATTCCATAGTTGACTATGGAGTTGTCCTAACTTCAAAAGATTTAAGTACAGAAGAAAGATTAGAAATTGTATATAGTGAAATAGATAAAATTTTAAAAAAATATAAACCTGAATTTATGGCAATAGAGGATTTATTTTATTTTAAAAATAATAAGACTGTAATTTCTGTTGCACAAGCAAGGGGAGTTATTTTATTGGCAGGTAAACAAAATAATATTGCTATGTCAAGTTATACTCCACTTCAAGTTAAAATTGGGATTACAGGTTATGGTAAAGCTGAAAAAAAACAAGTACAACAAATGGTACAAAAATTTTTAGGACTTTCTGAAATACCTAAACCTGATGATGCAGCTGATGCTTTGGCTATTTGTATTACTCATATAAATTCATTGGGTTCTAAATTAAGTTTCAGTGGAACAAATAATTTAAAGAAATTAGTAGTTCCCTCTGGTACAAATAAAATATCTCTTGAAGAATACAAAAATTTATTAAAAAAATAAGGAAGATTTATGAAAGATATAAAATTTTTAGTTCTTGATGTTGATGGGACTTTAACTGATGGAAAAATATATATTGATGATAAAGATAACTCTTTTAAAGCCTTTAATGTAAAAGATGGTTTTGCTCTTGTAAATTGGATAAAATTAGGAGGAGAAGTTGTAATATTAACAGGGAAAAAGTCTAATATTGTAGAAAGAAGGGCTAAGGAACTTGGGATAAAATATGTTATCCAAGGCTCTAAAAATAAAATACAAGATTTAAAAAATTTATTGAATAAATTGAACATAACTTTTGAGAACACAGCCTATATGGGAGATGATTTGAATGATTTAGGAGTTGTGAAAAATGTGGCTTTATCTGGTTGTCCTAAGGATTCTATACAGGAAATATTAGAAATTTCTGATTTTATTTCCACTAAAAATGGTGGAGATGGAGCTGTAAGAGAATTTTTAGAGTACATTATGAAAAACAATGGAATGTGGAAAAAACTCTTAGAAAAGTATTCTAGTGAATGATACATTCGTAAGGAGGGATGAGCTATGCTTAATTTTAAAAAAATTAATAAAATGATTGATTTGATTGAAGAAAGTCAAATAATGGAGGGTATGACTTTCAATGAATTTGCAATGGAATTTTATTCAGAAGTAAAATTAGTGCCTTTATCAAGATATCTAAAAACTAATAACAAAGTTAAAAGAATGCCTAAAATTATGAATATGAGAAAAGCAGGGGAACTTTTACTATTCACTAAAACTGATGATGAAACTTTAAGTTTTTTAAAAAGGAAAGGGTACAATGAAATGCCCAGTCTTGATTACAAAACTATAATGCTACTTAGAAAGCTAGACCCTATTGATAACTGGAAAAAAATTTTAGCTTTCCTCAATGGAGATAAAACTGTTGAAGAAATAAATATGTCAACTAGACCCATTTTATTCCCACAAGAAATAAAAAAATTGGAAGAATACATTAAAGATGAATTAAACCTAAATGATGAAGAATTTGAAAAATTTATGAGTATAAGTTCTATTGCTGTTAAAAATAAGGAAGTTATGAAGGCTATAAAAAAATTGAGTAGATAATGTAAAAAAATGTACCAAAGATAAAATTAATGGTTGTATAATAAATAGTGTTGATGGGATAAAAAAATTC
>UMFJ01006131.1_pt1 | contig 17694 bp, 10 predicted proteins | sample 1964991 | NCBI WGS metagenome assembly UMFJ01 (sample SAMEA4836044, study PRJEB28245) | human gut metagenome | biome: gut microbiome; material: fecal sample | place: Denmark | collected 2008 | reverse complement strand
GCAAAAAGGTGCTGGATTTTGTGGAGGAGATAGGTTATCAGCCAAATACAATAGCCAGAAGTCTGAGCAAGGGCAGACAAAGCATCATTGCGCTGATTGTCAGCGACATCCGCAATCCGTTTTATGCGGATCTTACCTTTTACATCCAGAAGATTCTTCACAACAATGGATATATGCTGATGGTCCTGAACAGTGAATATGATATCAGGCGGGAAAAAGAGTTCATTCATATGGCTATCCAATTTAATTTTTCAGGTGTATTTTTGCTTACTGCCCAATCAGAGGAGATTGAAAAGGAATTAGATGATATTGAGATTCCGGTTGTGCTGGTAAACAGGATCCTGGGGTCCTATGAAGGGGATTCGGTGCTGTCGGACAATTTCAAGGCCGGTTATATTGCGGCCATGCATCTCATTGAGCTGGGGTATCCGGAGATTGCCTTTGTGAAGGGGCCGGATGTTTCGTCCGCATCGGAGCAGCGGTTCAGGGGATACAGGCAGGCGCTGGAAAATTACCGTCTCCCCTTTAAGGAACAAAATGTATTCAAGGGTGATTTGAAGCTGGACACGGGAAGCGAACTGGCAAAGATTTATATATCGGATTTGAAGAACCGTCCAAAGGGAATCGTGATTTCCAACGATATGATGGCCATTGGGTTTGTTGAGCACTGCCGGGAGTCCGGAGTCAAGATTCCGGAACAGATTTCCGTGGTGAGTTTCGACAATATTGTTTTTTCATCACTCTATGACATCAGCTTGACAACGGTGAGCCAGCATGTCAGGGAGATGAGCGAGCATGCCGCCAGACTGATGTTAAAACAGCTGAAAAACCCACAGGAAAAGCCGGAACGGGTGATACTTGACCCTACATTGATTGTGCGCAGAACCACATGTCCGTATGTTCCTGAACGGGATGGGGAATAGGGGGAGGCAGCCGGGATTCGTAAAAGGAGGGGCGCAGCGGAAGGCGCGGGACGAAGATGGGTAACAGCGGCAGAAAAGGCGGCCGGCCGCTGGGCCGGAGAAGGACTGTCTGGTGCCGGGCCGGTCTGCTGCAGAAAAATGAACATAAAAACAGGAATCTCCATACTGGAAATTCCTGTTTTCTGCCTGCAGAAGATGGGAGTCGAACCCACAAGGTATTACTACCACACGGACCTGAACCGTGCGCGTCTGCCAATTCCGCCACTTCTGCATTTTGTTTTGTTCTGCTGCTTTGTTCAAGCAACGAAGGTTATTATAAATGAGTAACAGCGATTTGTCAATATTATTTTTTAAATTTTTTATCAAATTTGATTTTTGAAAAAAATTAAAAAAATTTGTCAAAAATGGTTGCCAAGTCGAAAAATCTATGCTATACTACCATTCGTGTTGCGGGAGTGCTGGAATTGGCAGACAGGCAAGACTAAGGATCTTGTGGGTGTATGCTCGTGTGGGTTCAAGTCCCATCTCCCGCATTGACTGGATAGTCCGAAAACCTTATATAATAAGGCTTTTCGGACTTTCTTTTTTGTTTTGGTTTTTGGGAACAAATTTATTTTGTTCCCAAAAAACAGAATTCTGGGAACACTTTTGGGAACAACTTGTTAGGCTAAAGCCTTTTCAAGTATATCTTCCGTCTGTGTTTTATTATATCTGTTGTAACAATAATTCCTAAGTGTAGTTTTCTCATTCTCATGTCCGGCGATACGTCTGACCTCATCAATATTGATTCCATCGTCCAGTAATTTTGAAACAAATGTTTTACGAAGCTTGTGTTGACTTTTAGGAATTGTCTGCATTTTATCACATATGCGGTACAGCTTCTTTTCTACCGCTTCGTATCCCATATGGAAATCCTCATAAAATTCAGACTGAAAAATAAATTCACCTGTAAGGTTATGTAGCTTATTATATTCATGCAATTCATTCAATAATTCCCTGGCATTATGAACCAGATAAATTTTCCTTTTTCCTGCTTTTGTTTTAGTTCTCTCTACCAGATGTGGAATCTTTTTTGTCGGTTTACCGTTTTTATCAAACTCAAAATCAAAAACATACTGACGGTTTATACTTAAATAAGTTCCGCTCTTTGATAAGTCGGAATATTTTAATCCTAGTAGTTCTGCCCGTCTTAATCCGGTTTTTAGCATAAAGCATATTGCAATGCCTGTTGCTGTTCCATCATGTGCCAAATTCCAAAGTTCCTCTATTTCATCAACAAAGAATACCTGTGTTTCTGGTTCTTCTTTTTCTTCTTGTATGAACTTCTTTTTGCTAATAAGATTTTTGCTATATGGATTAGCTTTAATATAACCTTGTTCAGTGGCATATTCTAAAATCTGCCGTACTGGTGAGGTAGCGTTATATATTGGTGTACATTAAAATTATATTTATCATTTAAAGCATTTACCCATTCTTTAAGTTCTAAGCTTGTAATACTTCCTAGCGGTTTCTCAATTAAATCATAGGATAATTCTTCTTCCAGGCAGTATTTTTTCCAATCGTACCATAGACGAGTTGGATTCGAGCTTCTACCATCTAGTTGCTTTTCCCTGCTCCATTTAGAATAGAGACTTTTCAATGTTAAGACTTTTTGAATGGCTTTAACTGGTATAATCGCTTCTTCTTTAAAATACCATGCTGCAAGTTTGTCAAGCAAATCTTCGTAGGTGGGAGCTATCAGTTTATGTCGGCCCTCTTTTTTAGTCATATCATCAACATATGTTGCATACCGTCCATTTTTCAAAGAGGTAAGACAAAAGTGTGAAAGATGAATCCTCATAGATGTTATGGGAAAAGGCATTGCATAAATGAGCAAAGGCAGACGAGCCAATCAACGGTCAAGATAAACGGTGCTGGCGCATCGCCGTTGACAGTCTCGTCTGGCGGAGATGGTGACGACAAAATTCAACAGGAAATGTTAGAATACGATTGAAATCAGTATCATTTAATGTCGAATATACTTATAAATGATGGGCAAAAAGCAAGACATTTAGAATAATATTTGATATAATAAGGGAAAAGTTGTTGGAGGTTGAGGATTTCTGCGGAATTCATATTATATTATAATCACCGATTATCAGCAACTAAAAGCTGATAACAGTAGTAGGCTTTTGCTCAATTGAAATATGCATCGGAGTTACCCAAGCAATATTACTTTACATATATAACAGAAGCCAATGTTTTGAATGCGGTAATATTTGGAAAGACGGACAGGCAATGGCGAGAAATACTGAGCTGGACGGTAATATCTGTGACTATGCTACATTGCAACAACTTATTATCTTGTCTAATATGGAGAGTTGAAATGCGGGAATGATTATAGAAGGTATATGTCGCGATAATCAATTGGGGAACTAAATAGAATTGCAAAAGAACAATGATGTCGTTACTGAAATTAGCTAGAGTCAAACGTCATGAAACAATTAGTAATCGTGATAAAAAAATAATTGTTTAAAAATTCAGATAAACGTGGGGGATATGGATATGGAATATAACATATTGAGTCAAAGAGATGGGATCTTGCTGGCCGCGAAATTGGCTTCAGAAAGGAACCTTATTCCCGTTTTTGGCTCTGGGTTTACGCGTAATACTAAATCGCATAGTGGTAAAGTTCCTGATGGAGCAGAAGCAACTAAAATCATGAAAGAACTATTATTAAGCAGTTGTACTGAAATTTCACAAACAGATTTAGATGGATTGGATTTTAATTCTACTTCGGAGTATTTTTTGAAATTGGTTTCCCATCAAACAAAAAGCAAATTTTTCACTGATTTTTTTTCTGAGGTGTTTATAGAAGGAGACAAAAAGGATTTTTTACAGCTTGATTGGCCATATGCATATACCTTAAATGTAGATGATGGAATTGAAAATTCTTCTGAATTTAAGGCAATATTGCCATATAATAATTTTGAAAAACCAAATACTTCGATAAAGCTTCTATATAAAATACATGGAGATGCTTTTACAGAAGCCACTTCTAATACCAGTAGGAACATAGTATTCAGTTCAGAGCAATATATACTCTCACTAACCGATGAGAGTAACATTGGTATACTAAATAATATCGAAGCCGATTACAGTAGTAGCAATTTGTTATTTATAGGATGCAGCTTGATAAGCGAACCTGACTTAAAATTTATTTACGATAAAATAAAGGAAAACTCTGGAAATAACTTAAGAATTGTTTTAAGGAAAGAAGAACCTCAGACACTTAAAGACAAAATGTTATTATCGTCATATGGAATAAATACCGTTATTCTTGTAGAAGATTATGATTTATTTTATCAGGAGTTTATTTCTGAGACGCAAAAAATGCAGGCAGCCACGCAAGTTGCTACTTTCAAATACAAAAATCCTAAAACTGTAATAAAGTTTTCGAAAGCAGATACTACTTGTCTTATTTCTGGGATTAATATTTTTGATGCAGGATTAAATGTGTTTTTTAAGAGTGGTATGCATTTATTTAGAAATGCAGTAATGGAAATTGAGAAACAGCTTAAAACACATGATTGCGTTGTAGTAAAAGGCAGGCGCTTTAGTGGAAAGACATACATTTTGTGTTCTGTTTGTGAAAGGCAGACGCGCTATACGACATATTTTTTCCCATCCAATTCTTTGTATGATGAACAGCTTGTTTCTCAGTTATTAAACACATGTAATAATAGCCTTTTTCTATTTGACAGCAATTCTTTGTCAGGTAATGCATACATTTTAATTGCAAATAGCGGAGATTTGATTAGAGGCCATCACAACAAAATAATACTTGCTTCAAACTCGAACGATAATTTTATGATGGAAATGCTTAATGCAGGTTTTTGGGAAATAGATAACTATTTTGATAAAAAAGAACTATTAGACAACAATAAAAATGCTGATAAATATGCTTTAAGTCGCCGGCTATATTATCAGTCGAATTTTGATTATTTATATATGTTATCAAAAGAACAAAAAATATCTATGCCTTTACTAAAAAATTCCGTGAGCAAATTAACTTCAAACGAACAAAAGCTTCTTCTCCTACTTGTTACATTTGATAAAGTTTTTTTAGGAGATGTCATCCCATTGGGTATATACTCTCGCGACATAGATGGATTTATTAATAAGTTTCCAATTATATCCGAACTGGTTTCGACTGAGCCATATGAGAAAGCATCCCATTCATCAAAAAAGATAGTTCATAACGGAAAAATGCTTTTATTGGAAAAAATTAACGAATTAAACCATGATGAAATCAGAGATTGCATAGTAAGTATAGTAAAGGTGTTTAAGAATGATAGATTGCGTTACCGCCTTTATATCGAAATAATTCTTTTTGATACGCTTAACCAAATTTTTGGAGGGAGAAAGGGCGCAGGGCATTTAATTTACCATATATATGAATCGCTAGAAGCTGAATTGTATTCAGACTTGCACTATTGGTTGCAACGAGCAAAAAGTATCTATCGCTTAAGAAACCGAGATAAAGAGCAGTTGGATATAGCATACAGTTTTGCAAAAAAAGTGTATATAGACGGACATGGAAAGTTGTATTTTCAGGCTGCATTATCGTTATCTTTGATTTGCTGCGCATTATCTAAACTAGAGGATTCTCCAGAAAAGAAAATTTCAATCAATAGTGAAGCGATAAGCTATGCACATACCTCGATATTTTCTGATTATTATAGAATGAACAATAAATTTTTAAAAAGCGAGTTACAATTAAGAAAAAAAGAGAAAGGAAATCTTTGGATATTATGTGAGATTTGTCAAGAATATATTAATCTTTCAGCAGAAAACGACTCACTGATTTCTGAAGCCAATGAGTTAATCTCTAAACTCAATTCTCTTATCGAAAATTAAATCCAATACTGGGGTGTGGAAGCCGTAGATATCCAAAACAAAGGGACCTTTGGACAGAAATGTTTAAAAGTCCTTTTGCTCTCAAATATTTTTTTGTCGTGGGCTTGACATAAGGGTGTCTTAGCTCATGGGTAATCAAGGGGAAAGCCTTAGAGTGGCTTTCCTCATAACTATTTTTAAAATACTTTTTGTTAGATTGATAGCGGACAATCACAGTTTGGGATTGTCCGCCTTGTCAACCATTTTGCAGAACAGCCAGGAACCGTCAAGGCCGGGCAAAAGCCCGTTCATTTTAGCCTTGACGGTTCCTGGCTATTCTGCTATGTTTTAGGTGTCATTGCTTCGGGCCAAGTTGACCCGATGTTGGTGAGATAAGCGTGCGATAAATTCTAAACTTAAAATTAATAATACAGAGATTGGAGTTGAATATAAATGAGCAAAACAAAGGAGGGACTTATTGAAATCCTTGCAGAATACTTTTGGAGTTACAAAAGTTATGAAATAGATGATGTTATGAAAAGTTATGGAATATCTCCTGATGAAACACTTAATCCAGGCGATAGCAAAAAAATATATGCCAAATCTGGGCTTGTAAAACTATCAGAAGAAGAAATAATTAAATTATCAAAACATATAGCAAAAGAGGCCGAAAGCGTTTCATTAAATCAGAAAATGGAGGAATATCTTAGTGATAGTATATTTGAATTTACTTACATAACTCGGAGAAAATTAGCTGAATACCTAGATATGTGTCCAAACTTTGAGGGAAAGTTGAAATTAGCAGAACTACTGCACGGTATCTGGGACATAGATGCCCCTTATGTAAATGATGAGGATATGTTTGTATTTAATAGAATATCTCTTGGAGATTATATTATGCAGCATGTGGTAAGGAATGATGATATTTCATATAAAGATATGCTGCTTGATACTTTACAAATAAAGTATATCAGTGATAATTCATTTATTAAATTTCTTGAGAAAATGGTCAATCCTGAAGTCAGAACAGGCGAAGAACAAGTGCAATATGTAAATGGAATCAATGAAATTATAGGTGCAGATGGGTTTGAATTAGCTGTATCAAGTAAGATTTCAAATGAGCTTGTCTATAAGGTTTATAGGAAACAGATAATCAGTGGCAATATGAAAAACCTTATTTTTGCACCATTAGGGAAAAAACCTGATATAGTTATTGATGATGCTATTAATAACGATTTGAAAATTGTAGGTGATACAGATAATTGTCTATTTTATAATTTTCAACATAACGTAGATGGTTTATCATGGCATACTCTTGTAAAATGGTGGGAACCAAATTCTACAGGTGAAAATGTCCAGAAAGACTTATTTAAACGGCTACTTAATTCTTTGGATTCACACCCGGAAAGGGATTTTTTTATTCAATATTATACAATTTATGAGAAAAAAGGTGACTTTCCAGCACTCATTCCGCAGGTATATTTGCATTATGATCCATACGCAAAAAATTGGCGCGGAAATAGTGTTATTTATACACATCAGCGTATGGATTTTCTTATGCTTTTGCCAAATGGTGTGAGAATTGTTTTTGAAATTGATGGCAAGCAACATTATTCAAATGTAGATAATCAATCTTCTCCAAAATTATATGCAGAAATGGCCCTAGATACTAGAGAATTACAGTTAAGAGGTTATGAAGTATATAGGTTTGGAGGTTATGAATTTATGGATAGACAGCAACCCCAAAAAATGATTCGAGAATTTTTCGAGAGTTTATTTAAAAAATATTGTATCTTGTGATATGGATAGTAAGTGCCGAAACTAACAAACCATTTATTTTTTATATGGAGAATGATAATGAAACTACAAGATAGAGATTATACACTAATATTGACTAATGAAGAAAAACTTGCATATGAAGATGAACTCGCGTATGAATCAAAAAAAGGAATTAAAAATCCTAAAGACTCCCCAAGATTTTCTCATGCAGATAAAGAAATTAGAAGATTTGTATGGCATAAAAGTTCTCTATACCCAAATAATTTCTTATACCTAAGTGAGTACAAGAATCTGAACTTTGAGCTAGAAGCAAATAAATTTAGGGATGTAATATATAATGCAACCAACGAATTAGAAATTCAGCAATATATTAAATCAAATAAAAAATGGTTTATACCAGGCTCAATTTTTTTAGATTATAATTTTGGCCACCACGATGCTTATCTTTTTCCAGAGCAGCAACTCGGAAATGAATATGCAGCTGATTATATGTTAGTGGGAAAAAATTCTGATGGTTATAGTATTGTCTTAGTAGAATTAGAAAAAGCAAATACAGAATATTTACTTACAACTGCAAATACCGAAAGTGAAAGTGTAAGAAAGGGCCTGACACAAATACAAGATTGGAAAAGATGGATAGATTATAATCGGGACTATTTCTTAAAAAACACAGGTCTTTATCAGCGTGGAATAGATATTCCGGTACACAGAATATACTATTACCTTATCGTTAGTCGAAGAGATTTTATGAATCAAACGGCGTTAGATGTCCGGAGTCAGAGTATGTATGAAAAGATAAATACTAAAATTGTTACATTTGACAGAGTAGTTGATAATATAAAGAAATTAGGTGAAAGACCTGTCTGGTGATTAATAATGTAATATATGATAACTTATTAAGCAGATAATTGTAAATCTTTCACTTCGGGTCAAGTTGGCCCGAAGCCGGAATAATTACGCAAGCCAAAGTTTTCCATATACACTCTGTCGGCTGATGAAAGCGGGCGGCGATTTTCTCCTCTATCAGCCGCAAATCCCTCCCGCTTTCCTGCCGCTTCAAAATGTCGTTGCGCGTCCCGGCGGCACGGCATTTTCGCGGCAACGCCAACAGAGCGTATAACACACTACACTTTGCTCCGCAAAGTCGTGTGCCAGAGGGTATCCCTTTGGAAACCCCGTTTTGCCGGAGTGTGTCCACACTCCGGTAAACTGCAAAATAAGCGGTATCAATCTGCTGTTATAAATATAGCAGGATTGACCGCTTATTTTGTTGCAATCCGTTCTGTCTTTAGGAGTGCTTTATGTGTCGTTTTGATTGCGCATATGCTTTGACAGGGTTGAAAAATATGCGCAATTATGATATAATTATTATAAAGAACAGGAGGCAAAAGTCATGAAAGAATTAGGAGAACGCCTGCGGACATTGCGTGAAAGTGTAAAACTCTCACAGGTAAAAATGGCGGAGTTATTGGGAGTAAAGCAATCCAGCATTAACCGATATGAACAGGGGCTTTCGGCACCGTCTTTGGAAACACTTTTGCAGTATGCGGATTATTTTGATGTATCTATGGACTATCTCTTTGCACGTACAGATAAGCCACAGGGCAAGCTATATGAATATCGTCCCAAGATTACAGCCGGAAGTGAAGAAATGAAGCAGTTTATTGAAATGTGTTTTGACCCGCAATCACCTATGAATGGGAAGCTAAAACAAACGCTTCTTCAATTGATGGAGGAGGATACAAAATGAATGGTGTCATTTATGCCCGTTATTCATCTGATAACTAAAGGGAAGAAAGTATTGAGGGACAGTTAAGGGAATGTAGGGAATACGCCCAACGCAACGATATTACAATTTTGGGAACCTACATTGACCGGGCGTTGTCAGCAAAAACGGATAACCGGCCTGAATTTCAGCACATGATTAAGGACAGCGCAAAGGGATTGTTTGACATTGCACTTGTATGGAAATTAGACCGTTTTGCCCGGAACCGCTATGACAGCGCACGCTATAAGAATATGTTGAAAAAGAATGGCGTAAAAGTTATTTCTGCAAGAGAAAATATTTCTGAGGGCAGTGAGGGAATTATTCTGGAAGCTATGCTTGAGGGATATGCGGAATATTATTCTGCGGAACTATCAGAAAAAGTTATCCGGGGACTTACTGATAATGCGCTGAAATGTAAATATAATGGCGGCACTGTTCCTATGGGCTACTATATTGATGAACAACAATATTATCAGATTGACCCCAAAACCGCCCCTGTTGTGCTGGAAATGTTCACACGTTATAGTGAGGGCAGCACCATGCAGGAGCTTGTGAATTTACTGAATGACCGGGGGATGCGCTCTATTCGAGGTGGTAAGATAACACTGAATATTATGAACCACCTTTTAAAGAACCGCCGCTATATGGGGGAATACAGTTACCGTGATGTTATAAAAGAAGATGGAATCCCGGCCATTGTTCCAAAAGAATTATTTGAAAGAGTACAGGAGCAATTAGCCAAGAACAAGAAAGCCCCTGCCCGTCACAAAGCCGAGGACGATTATCTGTTATCTACCAAATTGTACTGTGGCAAGTGTAACTCTTTTATGGTAGGGGAAAGCGGCACAAGCCATACACTGAAAGTACATCACTATTACCGCTGTGTGAATACCAAGAAAAAGAAACTCTGTACTAAGAAAGCGGTCAAGAAAGATTGGATTGAAGATTTGGTCATTAACTATACAATGAAAGCCATCATGAATGATGAAGTCATGGAACGTCTGATTGATACGCTTATGGAATTACAGAAAAAGGAAAGTACAAATTTACCTCTTTTGAAGAAACAGCTTGCAGAAACGGAAAAAGGTATCAACAATATGCTGAACGCTATCCAAGCCGGGATTTTTACCCCGTCTACCAAACAGCGTTTAGACGAATTGGAAGAAACCAAGAGCCAGCTTGAAGTTAGTATTTTACAGGAAGAAATGCAGAAGCCCATGCTGACAAGGGAACAGATAGCATTTTTTATTTACCGTTTCCGAAAGTTTGACACAACAAAACGGGAACAGCGGCAAAGACTGATTGACAGTTTTGTGAATGCGGTATATCTTTATGAGGACAAAGTTGTTATGACTTTTAATTATAAAGATGGTTCCAAGACCGTGACACTTGCGGAGGTGGAGGGTTTGGATTTATCCTGCTTCGGCGCATTTTAGAAAAAGGAATCCTTCCAGGCAGGGTTCCTTTTTTGTTTCTCATAAACTTCCGCTTGTTCTGTAATTTCCTCATATCGTTGCACAAATATCCTCAACCTGCTATAATTTATACAATATGTTATATTTTTTTCGTCATTTTCATTTGAGAACGGTTTCTGTGACCAGAACCGGAATGAGGGGGATTTTCATGGATTTAAATACAATACTTGAATTAAAGGGCGCAGGGGTGGATATAGATGGCGCCTTACGGCGTTTCAGCGGCAATTCCGCACTGTACGAGAAGTTTCTGAAGAAGTTTCTGACAGACAGTACTTTTTCCCAGATCACAAAGGCCTTTGAGGGAGAGAACCGGGAGGATGCCCTGATGGCAACCCATACCTTTAAGGGTGTTACGGCCAATCTGGGTATGGATAAGCTGTTTAACATATCCTCTTTTATGGTGGACCATATCAGGGCAGACCGTTTTGATGAAGCTGCCGAAGCATATCCGGAGCTGGAAGAGGCTTACAAGGAGATATGCAGAATACTTGCAAATGACTAGCGGCAGCTTGTGTCTTACGGCTGCGGAGAGGAAGTGACGATATGCGTCAGCGGGATACCATACTGATTGTAGACGATATGGAAATAAACCGCGTGATTCTGGATGGACTGTTCCAGGAGGAATACCATCTGCTGGAGGCTGAGAATGGGGAGCAGGCCCTGCTTCTGCTGCGGCAGTATCACGAGAATATAGCCATCATGCTGCTGGATGTGGTGATGCCCGTGATGGATGGATACAAGGTGCTGCAGGAGATGGGTGCCAACGGGCTTCTGGACGAGGTTCCTGTGGTGGTAATCACGGCTGATAACTCCCTGGAAGGGGAGCTGAGGGCCTTTGACCTGGGGGCGTCCGATATCATAGTCAAGCCCTTTGAACCCCATGTGGTCAAGCGGCGGGTACATAATATCATAGAGCTTTATCTTCATAAACATAATCTGGAGGACATGGTAGAGCAGCAGGCGCAGAAGCTGAGGGAGTCCAACGATGTGCTGGTGGACGCCCTTTCATCTGTCATTGAATACAGGAGTCTGGAGTCGGGGCAGCATATCAAGCGCATCCGTCTGCTGACCCAGGTGCTTTTGGAGGAGGTGTGCAGGAATTGTCCTGAATACGGGCTGGATAAGAAAAAGATTGAAGTCATTGCCTCGGCCTCGGCCCTTCACGATATCGGCAAGATTGCCATTGAGGATAAGATACTTAATAAACCGGGCCGCCTCACTGCGGAAGAGTTTGAAATCATGAAGACCCATACACTCAGGGGATGCCAGATTCTGGAGGGCCTGGAACGCATGAGCGATAAGGGGTATCTTGAATACGCCTACAACATCTGCCGGTACCATCATGAGCGCTGGGACGGCAGGGGATATCCGGATGGGCTGTACGGAGATGCCATCCCTATCTGCGCCCAGGCCGTGTCCATTGTGGATGCATACGATGCCCTCACGTCGGACCGTGTTTATAAGAAGGCGATTCCCCATGAACAGGCCTTCAACATGATTCTGAACGGTGAATGCGGATGCTTTTCCTCCAGACTGCTGGACTGCTTTAAGAATGTGGAGCCGCAGCTGGCTGACCTGTGCAAACGGTACCGGGACGGCAATGTCCCTGCGCCTGCAAAGCTTTCCCGCCACGGCAGTGTCCTGGGGGTGGGGGACGGCAGCCTGAGCGCCCTGCAGCTGGAACAGATGAAGTATTTTGCCATGCTGCGGTATGTGGATACCACGGTGGCTGAGGTGGACTTTTCCACGGGCAGCTATCATGTGGTATACGCGCCGGACGAGCGGATTAAGAAGCTGTTTCAGGGAGAATGCCTGGAAGCCGTGGCGGAATGCTGCATAAATGATTTGGTGGTGCCGGAGGAACAGGACAATGTGCGGCGGATCTGGAAAACAGAGATACCGCGTTTCTTTGAAGAGGGAATGCTGAAACAGAGCTGGAAGTACCGGCTGAAGGATGAGCACAGATCTGAGGAGTGGTATGAGCTGACCCTTCTGCGGGTGGACATCGAACATCCCCGCCGCCGAAAGGCATTGCTGCTGTGGCGGCTCGTGGACAGAGCGCATCCGGAGGCGGATTCGGACGAAAACAGGCTCCGTGAGGACCGCCGGGTTCTTCACAACATATTGAAGGGAATCCTGCGCTGCCGCAATGACAGGTGGTTCACCATGATGGATGTTGACGACGGGTTCCTTGGATATACCAGGGAGGAGATAAAAGAGCGGTTCAACAACTGTTATATAGAAATGATACGCCCGGATGACAGGGAGCGGATGCGCAGGGAGCTGACAGAACAGATCAACCGGGGCGGGGAATATGAAGTGGAATACCGGGTGGAGGACCGCAGCGGCCGCAGCATCTGGATGCTGGACAAGGGGCGTCTGATGTATGATAACGAGGGCAGGGAATATTTTTACAGCGTAATCATAGACATTGACCAGACCAAACATGCCCAGGAGGAGCTGCGCCTGGGACTGGAACGGTATAAAATCGTTATGGAACAGACCAATGATATTTTCTTTGAATGGGACATCGGTTCTGACACAGTGGTATACTCCATCAACTGGAAGGCCAAGTTCGGATATGACCCCATCTCAGAGCAGGCATCGGTACGGATACCTAAGATATCCCATCTGTATCCGGAGGATATGGCGCCGTTCGGACATCTTATCGAAGAGATACGGGACGGAAGGCGGTATGGTGAGCTGGAGTTCAGGGTGTCTGATTCCAAGGGCCGCTATCAGTGGTGCAAGCTGAGGGCCACCACCCAGTTTGACGACCAGGGACAGCCCTGCAAGGCAGTGGGAATCGTTATTGACATAAATGATGAAAAGCTTGCCGCCCAGGAGTTAAAGGCACGGGCGGAGCGTGATACCCTGACCAGGCTGTACAACAAGGAATCAGCCAGGCAGAGAATCGAACACCTGCTGGTGAACCGGGAGGAAGGGGAAGGGGCTGCGCTGTTCGTCATTGATATTGACAATTTTAAGATGGTCAATGACCAGTACGGGCATATGTTTGGGGATGCGGTGCTCACAAAGATTGCCGGGCAGCTTTCCCGGCTGTTTCGCAGCAGCGATATTGTCTCCAGAATTGGAGGGGACGAGTTCATGGCCCTTTTGCAGGGAGTGGTCAATGAACAGCGGGTAAAGTCTGTGGCCGGCCGGCTCATCGAGTGCTTTGAGCGTGTGCTGGAGGAGCTGCCCAAGGACTGCTGTATTACATGCAGCATCGGAATTGCCGTATGCCCAAGAGATGGGGAGAACTTCCAGACTTTGTTCCGGCGGGCTGACGTGGCGCTGTACCAGGCCAAGGCCTGCGGAAAAAAGCAGTACCAGATCTACGACCAGTCCATGGAGGACAAGGCGTTCGGCCAGGGAGCGGGGCGAAAGGCAACTGTGAATACCACCATTGAGTCGGAACAGAATGGAGACATGATGTTAAATGACCTGCTTCCAAGAGCCTTTAACATCCTGTCCAAGTCAGAGCAGATGGACAAGGCCGTTGAAAGTGTGCTGGAGCTTTTGGGGGAGCGTCTGCAGGTGAGCCGCGCCTATGTATTTGAGAATTCGGAGGATGGGACCTGCTACAGCAACACCTTTGAGTGGTGCGCCCGGGGAATCCGGTCCCAGAAGGATTTGCTGCAGGGATGTTCCTATGCGGAGTTCAGTACAGATTACCAGAGCTGCTTTAATGAGAGCGGGATTCTCTACTGCGATGATATAGGCCAGCTTCCCGGTGACATCCAAAAACGGCTGAAGCAAAGGGGCGTCAAGTCCATGCTCCAGTGCGCCATCAGGGATAACGGTGTGTTCAAGGGATGGGTGGGATTTGATGACTGTACCTCCCACTGCCTGTGGACCATAAGCCAGATCGAGGTTCTCTCCTTTGTGTCCGAGCTGCTGTCCCTGTTCCTCCTTAAGCAGAGGGCACAGGACAGCGCCGTGGATTTGGCAGAGGACTTAAGGACCATTCTGGACCACCAGAACTCATGGATTTATGTGGTGGACATGGAAAGTCATGAACTGCTGTTTATTAACGATAAGACCTACAGGCTTGCGCCGGATTCAAGGCTGGGCATGAGCTGTCATGAAGCGTTTTTTAAAAATGATAAGCCCTGCCAACGGTGTCCCATGAAGCAGGTGGAGGATAAGATAAACTACACCATGGAGGTCTATAATCCAGTCCTTAAGGTCTGGTCATCGGCCGACGCCTCCCGGATTCACTGGGGCGGCAAGGATGCCTGCCTGCTGTGCTGCCATGATATCACATGCTATAAGAAGGCGGAAGAAAATAGTGCAAATCAATAAAACAGGTGAGCAGAACGTGGAATCTGGAATATTCTGACAGTAGAGACTTTTGTCAAGAAGGAGTTCCATATGAAACGTTGTGTACCGTTAGAGCCGGCGGCAGAGGAGGTCTGTCAGGCAAATTCCAAACCGCCCCTTATATTTGAGCTGCCGCCTGCCGAGGGAAGGATGGTTCTGGAAAAGGCCCAGGATACGCCTGTGTACAAATATCCCGCCCGGGTCGGCAAGGTGCGGGTCAATACAGGAAGATGGGGGACCATTCCGGTATGGCTGGTGGATCCGGGGGTTTCCTGCCAGCCGGCCAATGTGATCTTTTATATCCACGGCGCAGGCTGGGTGTTCGGAAGCTTCCACACCCATGAAAAGCTGGTGAGGGAACTGGCTGCCAGGACTGGCTGCCTTTTGATATTCCCTGAGTACTCCCGTTCGCCTGAGGTGCGCTGCCCCACCGCCATTGAGCAGTGCTACAGCGTCATGTGTACGGCTCCCGACCTTGTGAAGTCCATGGGATATGCCATGAATCCCGGAACCTTCACCGTGGCGGGGGACAGCGTAGGAGGCAATATGGCTGCGGCCATGACCCTTATGTCAAAGTACAGGAAGGGGCCCTTCATCCAGAAACAGCTGCTGTATTATCCGGTCACCAATGCCTGTTTTGATACCTGTTCCTACAATGAATTCGCAGCGGGATACTACCTGTACCGGGCAGGCATGCAGTGGTTCTGGAACCAGTATGCCCCCTGCCAGAAAGACAGGGCGCAGATTACGGTCTCTCCCCTCAGGGCGTCTGCGGAGCAGCTGAGGGGTCTGCCGGATGCCATGATACTGAACGGCGAGGCGGATGTGCTCAGGGATGAGGGGGAGGCCTATGCCGGGAAGCTGCGCGAAGCAGGGGTGGATGTGACGGCCCTGCGGTTCCAGGCCATAATCCATGATTTTGTTATGCTGAATTCCCTGGACCAGACAAGGGCCTGCCGGGCGGCCATGGATGTGTCAACGGAATGGATTAACCGGAAGAACCGGGAAAAACAGTAAGCCGGTAAAATGAAACAAAGGCGGAGACAGCGCACAGGTCTCTGCTTTTTCTTTTTTAGGAAGAATCTTGAAAATGAATGTGTTATATTTTATACTGTAAGACAGCAAATGGATGGTATGGAAAAAAATACATAAGAGGGGGGAACTGGATTATGATAAAGGTATTTCTTGTGGAGGATGAGATTGTCATGCGAAATGGCATCAAGAACAACATCCCATGGGAGAAGGAAGGGCTGGAATTCGCAGGGGAAGCCAGCGACGGAGAACTGGCATATCCGCTTATCAGGAAGGTGCAGCCGGACATCCTCATAACAGATATCCGCATGCCCTTCATGGACGGACTGGAACTCTCTGAACTGGTGAAGAAGGAATTTCCCAGAATCAAAATCATTATTCTCAGCGGGTATAATGAATTTGACTATGCCAAGCAGGCCATTCACATCGGAGTGACGGACTACCTTCTGAAGCCCATCACGGCTGCCAAGCTTCTGGAGGCAGTGAAGAAGGTGGCGGATGTGATTGAGAAGGAGCGGGAGGACGCCAGGCTTATGGATAAGTACCGCCTGGAGATGGCTGAGAACACGGTGCTGGAACGCCAGCGCCTTCTGCGGGACCTGGTGACGGGCCGGGTCAATTTTAAGGAAGCCCTGGAGAGGGGAGAACAGGTGGGGATGGATTTGTCCGCCTCCTTTTACCAGCTCATGCTGTTTAAGCTCATGCCTATGGGATCTGCCGTTGCCTATTCCGACCGGGTGGTATCCTGCCAGGAGGCGATTGAGGAACGGATGGAGGGCCGGCAGCACATCCTGGTTTTTGACCGCGGGGACGAGGGGTGGGCCTTCGTTCTCACGGGGGAGTCTGAGCAGGAGGTGGAACGCAGAATGAGCGAGTGTGCCGCCAGCCTGGGAAAGATGGCCGGAGCCTGTAAGGACATACAGTATTTCGGCGGAATCGGAAGCTGTGTGAACCGTCTGGGCGATTTGCAGACCTCCTATCTGCAGGCGGGGAGGGCGTTTGCCGCCAGATTTTTCACGGAGATGAACCGGATTATAAGCTACAGCCAGATGGACGGCATGGTCCACGGAACAGGGGAAACCATTGATATTAATTCAGTGGATGCGTCCAAGGTGAACAGAAAGACCCTGGAAAATTTTCTGAAACAGGGGACCGTGGGAGAGGCCTCCGGGTTTGTGGAGGAGTATTTCCAGAATGTGGGGGAAAAGAACTGCCAGTCTTTTATGTTCCGCCAGTACATTGTCATGGACTGCTATCTCTGTGTCAGCACATTTCTGGAACAGCTGGGACTGGACATGGGACGTCTCCCGCGGGAATTGTCGGATATGGAAAAGGTACTTAAGGACGGTTGTGCCCTGGACATGCTGAAAGAGAAGCTGGTGAGGCTTTTTGAGGAGGTCATGACCCTGAGGGACAGCCAGACAGCCAGCAAGTACAGTCAGGTTCTGGATGAGGCCAAAGCGTTTATCTATGATAATTACGCCAAGGAGGAGATTTCCCTGAACACGGTGGC
>UMFJ01017206.1_pt1 | contig 17931 bp, 5 predicted proteins | sample 1964991 | NCBI WGS metagenome assembly UMFJ01 (sample SAMEA4836044, study PRJEB28245) | human gut metagenome | biome: gut microbiome; material: fecal sample | place: Denmark | collected 2008 | reverse complement strand
TGATGGATGAGGAAGGCTTTAAGGCCGTATTCATCGGTTCCGGCGCAGGACTTCCCAAGTTCATGGGAATTCCAGGTGAGAACGCCAACGGTGTATTCTCTGCCAACGAGTATCTGACCAGAAGCAACCTGATGAAGGCCTTCCGTGATGATTACGATACGCCAATCTACCTGGGCAAGAAGGTAGCAGTTGTAGGCGGCGGAAACGTTGCCATGGATGCTGCCAGAACAGCACTCCGTCTGGGCGCAGAGGTGCATGTAGTGTACAGAAGAAGCGAAGCTGAGCTGCCTGCCCGTGTGGAGGAAGTACATCATGCAAAAGAAGAGGGAATTATCTTCAATCTGCTGACCAATCCGGTAGAGATTCTGACCGACGACAACGGCTGGGTTAAGGGAATGGTAGTGCGCAAGATGGAACTGGGCGAGCCGGATGCATCAGGCCGCCGCAGACCGGTAGAGGTTGCCGGATCGGATTACACCATTGATGTGGACGCTGTCATCATGTCCCTTGGAACCTCTCCAAACCCACTGATTTCTTCCACCACAGAAGGCCTTGAGACCAACAAGTGGAAATGTATCATTGCAGATGAGAGCAACGGCAAGACCACCAAGGAAGGCGTATATGCAGGCGGCGATGCCGTAACAGGCGCTGCAACCGTAATCCTTGCCATGGAGGCAGGCCGCGCAGGTGCAAGAGGAATTGATGAATACCTTAATGGAAATAAATAGGTAAATATAGTATCTGAAATATAGAAAGCCGGTATCCGGGGTATGTCTGTTGTGGACAGAAGAGCCTGGATGCCGGTTTTTTTGTAGTGGTGGATTGGGCGATGGTGTGTGTGGTTTATGGAGTTTGGTATGTGTGGCTGTGGTGGGGATGGGGGTGTTGGTGGGTGGATTGTTGGTGAAGTGTGGTGATGGCAGTGGTAGCAGGAGTGGAAGACAACGGATTTTACTTTTACATTTCTCCCGCGAAAACAGAAGAGAAATGGTTCTGCGGAGAGAAATAAAAACTAGTTGTGGAGAGAAATAAAAATGAGTTGGGTATTGACGCTTTAAGGGTATATATGATATTCTATATAAAATCGTACGGAAGTCTCTGTGCAGGATTCTTATTAGCAGTTTCATGATCGTTTGGCTGGTTCAGCCGTTTTTCACGTAGGGATGATTAAAAAAGGTGGTGATGCGTGTTTTATTGCCTTATTCAGTATGCAGCGGTGTGTTTGGATTATATCTGTAAGTTTCTTAAAATCAGTACTGTTTATCAGTAGTCAGTTGTGTTCGTTAATCAATATTCTTGAAAAATCAGAGGGATTGTTTGTACTTGAAAATTGAATCATATTATTTTGCGCGCCTTGAAACTTCATTTTAGCTAAAAAAGGTGAAAATTCCCCTGCCTTTACAGGTGGTGTATGCGGATGGTGACGGGGGAGAACCGCCAGAAATAAACTTAACAGCAGCAGCGGGCGGAGAAAAACCGGTATTCCAGCTGATATGAGGTCAAACCATGGGGCTTTATAAGAGTTGGCTGTGCGTTGGTTAATAACCGGGCGCGGATGGAAATATCTGCTGATGAAAAATGGGGGACGGATCCGCATTTATGTATTGTGAGGCTCGTTTTGCTGTTATTGCGGGGGCGGTGTGGATTGCAGGGAGGAGGATGAAAATGGGAGATGGAATTTCAGATGGATTAGGGAGAGGAAAAATGTTTAGTGCTGTTTTATGTGAAGGAAAATGTAGGTGTGAGTAAGAAAATGGGATTTTGTGGGAGGAGGAGAGCAGGATAGCTGAAAGAGATGTGGCCCGGAAAAAAATGACCAGAGAGGAAAAGATGAAAGTGAAAGGGCTGAAAAAGAATAGGTTGAAAAAAAGATGACAGGACAGGCCATGACGATAGGGAATTAAGAGATGGGGAAAAGACTGGGGGAAATGATTGGAGGAGAAATAGCGGGGAGTGAAATAGCGGGAAGAAAAATTGCGGGGAGTGAAATAGCGGGGAGTGAAATAGCGGGGGGTGAAATAGCGGGGGGTGAAATAGCGGGGGGTGAAATAACGGGTAGTGAAATAACGGGAGTGAAATAGTGGGAAGTGAAATAGTGGGAAGTGAAATAGTGGGAAGTGAAATAGCGGGAAGTGAAATAGCGGGGTGTGAAATAGTGGGAAGTGAAATAGCGGGGGAGTGAAATAGCGGGGGAGTGAAATAGCGGGGTGTGAAATAGTGAGAAGTGAAATAGTAGGAAGTGAAATAGCGGGAAGAAAAATTGCGGAAAGTGATATAAGGGGAAGTAACATAATGGGAATAGAAACAACCGAAAAGAAAACAGTTAAAAAGAAGGCCACCAAGAGAATTGATATCAACCGAATATTCAGACAGGGTATTACAGTACCCGTCCTGTCAGTCCTGTTATCAATCATGGCAGCAATGCCGGTTTATGCCAGTCAGTGGATGCAGGATGGCAATGGGTGGCGGTGGAAGAATGACAATGGAAGCTATCCTGAGAACTGCTGGCAGTGGCTGGACGGCAATCAGGACGGAATGGCGGAACATTATTATTTTGGCCCGGACGGATACATGATTTCAGATACCACGGCGCCGGATGGACAGCAGGTAAATGAAGAAGGAGCCTGGATAATGGATGGGGTGATCCAGAGGGAGGAGATGGCCGGAGCAGATAACAGAACATGGCAGATAAATATGTCGGAAACAGAGTACATACAGTTTACGGATATGGCAAACCGGATAAATGGTAAAAACAGAACATGGAACGGAGAAGAACCGGAACATCAGAGAACTAACCCAACCTCAACAGAAGATATTTCATCAGATGAATCAGCATACCGTATTATTGAATTAGTCAATGTCGAGAGACAGAAAAGAGGGGAAAACGTATTATCTGTTAATCAGGAATTAATGGAAAATGCTGCTGCCAGGGCAGTGGAGGCATGTATATATTACAGTCACACGCGTCCCGATAAAAGTAAGTTTGATACGGCAATAACCGTGGAACGTTATTCCTCCGCAGAAAACCTGGCAAAGCTGTATTCCAGGGACAGTATGGAAATGATTGCAGAGGCGGCGGTCGAAAAATGGATGGATTCGGAGAGCCATAAGAAGCAATTGCTGGATGACAGATGGACGGAGACAGGGGCAGGTGTCTGTGAGAGCGGCGGATATATCTATATTTCACAGATATTCGTCAAAGGCATGTAGTATAAGTTTTTTTACCGGAGGAGAAAAAATGAGGATAATGAAGACACTGAAACGCATGATGACATTGTTCCTTGCAACAGTATTGGTATGTACAGCAATACGGACCACCAGCGGAGCCGGGGATTTGATTAATTTAAACCCATACCGCCAGGTGTTCCGGGGGAAGAATCTGAATGCATTCGGAAGGACACACCGGGATATGAACATTTACCAGGTGGGTGAAGGGGCTGGGGCGCTGCCTGCATTATGTATACAGGAAGGCCACAAACTGCCGGACGGAAGTCCGGCCAAATACGAACAATATTATGTGGAGCCGGGGAAGCCGGTTCCTGTCATCGGGCCATTTGAGCGTTATCTGTCCATGGTGCTTGCCTATGAATGGCTGGTATCGGACAACTATTATGTTCCGGCGCGCTACGGGGTAGTCCAGGTTTATTACTGGGGATGCATGAATGGATATGAACATAACTGGGCATTGCAGAAGCAGGCCATGGAAAAATTCCAGGCAGTAATGAATGGGGATCCCATGGTTATGGTCTATTATGAGGAAATGAAGGCCCACATACTGGAGGGGGAAGCCCAGTTTAATGGGACGGGCAGTTCTTCCCTTCCTGCGTGGACTGGTTCTGTCCAAAAAATGACTTTGAAAGACGGGCATTATGAGCTTACACTGGATATCAGCAGCTGTCCGCAGCTTCAGGACACTTCCTGGTCCTTTCCGGATAATCAGTGGTTATATAAACTTGCGCCGGATGGCAGAAGTGTGACATTTCAGTACAATGGAAACCAGGAGCCCCAGGGAACAATTATGTCCGCGCAGATCCAGGGCATAGAAAACCGTTTTTATGCTTATATCTTTACCCCTGCTGCATCTGAAAACCTTCAGAAGCAGTTGGGATGGCTGGATTTTAACCGGCCCATGGCATCTGTCTCCTTTTCGGTTGGAACAGATGCGGTTCTGCCGGGCAGCAGTGATTTGGAATTATACCGCCATTCTGAAACATTTCAGAGCAATTACAACATTGATTTGGAGAAATATTGTGCTGAGACGAATCAACCGTTAGAGGGAACGGTGTTCAACGTGTGGGAGGATTTTGATTTTTCTCAGGTAAATGAACAGGGATATGAGGAAGGTGAACCAGATGGGACCAGCGGGCAGGTCTACTTAAACTGCATGTCGCCGGAACCGGAAAACGATTATGTCTGTGATATATTGACCACGGATCCGGATGGATATGCAAGGCATAGCGATACCAGATATTATAATTACAGCAAAACATACTGTATGGGTCATCCTGCACCGGAATGGACTGAGTGCGACCATGAGGAGGATGAGGATTGCAGCTGTGACGAAGAAAATGACCGGCTTCGCGGACAGTGGAGGGCAGAACAGGAATTGTGTGCAGCCACTTGTGATTTCCATGCCCTGAACAATGATGAGGACAACCGAGAACAGGACACTTCGGCTATGGAAGCCATGCTGGCGGATCGGGATGAGACGTATGAACGGTTCATAGAATTGGAATACAGTTACCATTTGCAGGAAAAGACAGCCAGGACAGGATATATTCTCCATGGACTGCACAACGATGACAAGGAGATAGAAACGGTTGTACTGTCAGCCGCCCAGGCGGGAGGAAGCGCGCGGCCAGCTGTATACAGGCCAGGCTCTTTTGTGGGAAAGGCAGTGGAGCCTGTGTACACTTACGTGGCGGCAATGAGGGAAAGAAGAGCTTACAAATATCCGGTTCCGGATGCCCAGGAGATGGAGCTTGGGGAACAGCGCAGCATATTCAGTTTATGGGGAGATGAGAAGGAAAAAAGGAAACCGGCGATTCCTGCGGACGGAGCAGCTGCCGACGGCATTTTTGGGGACCAGGAAAATACTTCCGGCAGTGCAGGAGATCAGGAGGCTGGAGATGGAACACAGGGAGAGGAAGAAAATACATCCGGAGACGGAGGACAAGATGAGGACGGCAATGGAAATCCGGAAGGTGAGGAGGAGAAAGATGGAGAGCTGACGGAAAAAAATCCGGAGGATGGCAACAAAGAGGATGAGGAAAGCGGAGGAACAGAGACCGGGAACTCCGCAAGTGGAGGCGCAGGGCCAGAAACAGGAAACTCCGAAGGGGGAGAAACAGAGACAGAGAACTCTGGGAGTGGAGACGCAGAGCCGGAGACCGGGAACTCCGGAAGTGGAGGAACGGGGCCAGAGAGCACCGGGAGTGGAGACGCAGGGTCAGAGGCCGGTAACTCCGGAAGTGGAGGAACGGGGCCAGAGAGCACCGGGAGTGGAGGAGCAGGTCCGGAGACCGGGAATTCCGGGAGTGAAGGAGCGGGGCCAGAGAGCACCGGGAGTGGAGGCGCAGGGCCAGAGGCCAGGAACACCGGAAGTGAAGGAACAGGGCCAGAGAACACCGGGAGCGGAGGCCCAAAAAGCGACGGTTCTATAAGTGAAAAAACAGGAGACAGCCGTCAGAAAAATGAAACTTCATATAGGGAGGATCAAGACAGTGGGAGACAAAAGAAGGAAGAACAGAAAAGTGGAAACCTTCAGGTCCAATCATATTCCATGTCCGCATCCCCTATTCTATTAAAATCAAGCCATGGAAAAACCATTCTATTTTCCGGCATTTCATCAGAAGAACACACAGTTAATTCCAAACATCAATCCCAAAACAAACCAGAAGATACGGCAAATGAAAATATAAAGTATGAAACAGATGAAGATACAAAAAAAGAAATGAATGAAGAAATAAATAAAGACACAAATGGTAAAGCAGACGCAGACACAGAAATCAATATAGAAATCAGCTCAGAAAACAGTACAGACAACACCGCAGACAACACCGCAGACAACGCCGCAGACAACACCACAGACAACACCACAGACAAGGAAAAGCATGAGATACAAGACAGCACCACAGAAACTGCGGATATCCGGGATGAAGCTGAAGGGAATTCTCATATAGAAAATCAGGACGGCACCAGTCAACATGATGGGGATGAGGAGGATGGCGGTCAAAGCCAAATTTATGAAGAATACGAATATGCCAGAAATCCTATTTCACCGTCCTTTGGCATGGCTGCGTATTTCCAGGCAGACACTGGGAACGGAGATGAAGAACCTGAAGAGGAAGGAAACCGTGCAGTGCGGTTTATCAGATCCCTGTTTTCCGGAGAAGAGGATGACGACGACACCATATCAGTATCCCTGCCGTCATTTATGGACGATGATCTGGGAGCCTTGGATGTATCGGCTTATGGGGAACCGGATACGATTCTTTACACCTTTAAGGTGTGGGACCATCGGACAGAGGGCAGGCTGCATATCAATAAAAGAGATTTGGAGCTGTACCGTGCGGACGGGGATAAAAGTTATGGACTGACCCAGGGGGATGCCACGCTGGAGGGTGCTGTCTATGGACTGTTTGCGGCCCAGGATATCATTCACCCGGATGGAAAATCCGGCACTATTTATAATCAGAATGATTTGACAGCCGTAGCAGCCACGGATAAACAGGGAAATGCCTCTTTCCTGGCGTACACGGAGAAACCAGGCACCCGGCTGAGTGATGATGGAACTATAATCGCACCGGAGAACGCCACCGGACCTGAGAATCTATATAATGGTTCCTCTGTCACCTCCTCGGCCCAAGGATTTGGTACAGTTGTTTATCCTGATTATGTGCTTTCCAATGAAGACCAGTGGATTGGGCGGCCCCTTATTATGGGCAGTTATTATGTGATGGAGCTTAGCAGGTCAGAGGGGTATGAGTTATCTGTCAACGGCATTTCCTTAAAGGAGAGCAACCGCACTCAGGATATAGTAAACAGGATCCATGAGGCCGGGCAGGCCCGCATATCAGGAGGTTTGTCCGATTATAATTCCATGGATGCAGATGGTTCCTGGAATGATTTTATAGTGGAGAGCTATAAAACTGAAAATGGATATGATATCATCCTGACCGGATATCCACAGGGAGCGGAATTTTATGAAATAAGGACCGGGACAGAGACAAAGACGTACAAGGCGGTTTTGGGCAGTTCTCTTCAGCCAAAAGTAGATCAGCAGGGCAGTCCTGTCTATCAGACGGCAAAAGGAGGGGAGTATAAGATAGGGGCTGACGGTAATCCCATTATCCGGCCGGATACTGCTACAGACAGTGACACGGGGGAGCGGACTCCCTATGGGGAGACTCTGCCCTACCGCTTCCGGACAGCCCCATATCCCAGCGGTACGGCTGTACCGGCTGATATGAGTAAATGGGGGCAGGCCATTGAACCCAATTATCTGTCAAAACAGGTTAACGGCATGTTGGGACAGCTTGGATACAGACCGGTTACAGACATTTCGCCATGGACCCAAATCCGGCTTTCGGGTCAGACCAATGCTCAGGCCGCAGAGGAAATCATGGATTGGTACACAGTCCATAACTTCTTTGACTGCGGGTATGTGGAGGATATATATGAGATAGAGGGCAGCTTTTTTGCCTTGCTTCGTCACGATTATTCATTGGGCCATGCCGGCTTCCCTGCGGTTTATGATTTTGTGAACCGTAAGCTGTATGTCCGAAAGACAGCAGAGGTGTCAGGGGGGCCTGCCGGGAAGGTTGGTTACTGGATTGAGTATCAAAAGGGTGAATACAGCCTGAAAAGCGCCGTTGCATCAATAAAAGAAAAAAGGGAAATAAACCAGGTCATTCCTTTTGGAAGTGATATAGAAGCTGCGGCCGAAACCGTGTATCAGCCGCTGTATGAGACTTACAGCGAAGGGGATATTGTCCTTGACAGAGAGGGAAATCCCATTCCTCTCATGGAGCGGGTCTATGAGTATGAGGACAGGACAGAGACATACGAAATAGATAAGCCTGAGCCGGTTTCTGCTGTCTATGATTGGGCCACGGGAAACTATGCGGTTCATGTAGAAAATACCATAGACTGGAAGGACAGGACAGAGCCGGAATATACGGAATTCCGGGTAGTGACAAGAGAGAAGGCCATTGATTGGGAAGGGGAGGAATTGCCTTACAGCCAGTATCTGACAGACATAGCAGGAGCCGGGGTAAGCGCCTTGGCTGCGGTTCCTCCGGTGGATGAAGGAAGCTATGTTGTATTCCAGGCATTGAATTATCCAGGGCAGAATCAGCCGGTACAGGAAGCGGGCACTGGTTCCAGTCCGTTGCAGGTATTGCAGAGAGTTATAAAGCAGTCCGTAAAGGTCACAAAAGATATTTCCCAGTCATCCTATGACGGAGTAAATACGTACGGATCTGTTCACAATGACCCGCTGACCGTGCTGCTGGGATTGTTTAACGGAGGCAGCAGTTCCCAGGGCGCAAAACTGCTGAATCAGTTTAAATTCAAGGCATATCTGAAAAGTAACCTGGAAAATATCTTTGTGGACAGTGCCGGCAATATCATTTCAGAAGATATAGGGACAGCGGATTTCAAAGGAGATGTCCAGAAAATTTTTCTTCCTCCCAGGGATGGAAGCGGGCAGCGGCTGTTGGAAACAAAAGAGGACGGAAGCTATGACTACACGAAATTCTTTGATGCCATGTACGCGGCAGTGCAGGTGGAAAAAGGGAAAAAGCCCCAGGAGGCAATACAGCAGTTTGCTGTGGACTACTATGATATAGATGCTTATAAAGCGGAAATTCTTACGGCGGAACCTGGGCTTAACAGCGATACGGCCTACGAAAAGGCCCTTCTTCGGGCTGCGGATGAGGCCGGGAGCTATCTGTCTGTTTTTTCCGGACTGGATAACAGGCTGGCTATTGCCTGGGACAGCGATGCAGGCGGAGGGGCGGATGGTGATGTGACCACACTGCAATGCAATACCAGGAATGGGAAGGACGATTATTTAATCATTCCATCATGCTTGCCTACGGCACATACGTCATTGTGGAACAGGTTCCCGCGGATGTGGACCGGGAGCTGGCTAACCGGCATTTTACCAGGGACTATCCCAGGGAAATAACCCTTCCCTTTGTGCCGGATATCGGCCAGGATGAAGGCACAGGGGAAACAGATGTCAATTACCAGACAGGCAGTCCTTATTTCCGGTATGACAGCACAGACACACCGGATGACCTGATTCGTAAATATAAGATACGGTTTAATGAGGAGACCCACATCATACAGGCCAATGGGCAGGATGGAAAATTTGAGATATATAAATATGGTCTGGACAAGGATATGCGGCCGGGCCGCAGCCTGACGTCCCAGGCTCCCTATGAAGAAGAGTACATGGATGGCAGAAATGATACTGTAAAGGGATATTATGCCGGATATACCTCCCAGAGCGAGGATGCCGGAATAATGGACGGGGTAATCTACGACGGCTACGAAACAGAGGACGGACAGTGGGAGGTCAGGGACCAGGTGGCAACGATGAAAGGGATGCAGACCGCTGTTGACGGCAAATTTGCCTCTATGCTGGTTCCGTGGACCGTGCTTCCCCCTGCGGTGGACAGAATTAACCCGGACACAGGAAATGTGGAGACGCTGATTCCCTCCGGAAATGGCCGGGATTTTAATTTCGTGGCGTTTGCCCAGGAGGATTTTGAGGATGAGTATTTTAATTCCAGACTCCGTATTGAGAAACTGGATTCCGAGACAGGTGATTCCATTATTCATGAGGGTGCATTGTTTAAAATATATGCGGCCAAGAGAGAGGTGGAAAAAGAGGGAATGGGCACCGTGACAGGGTCCGGAAATGTGCTGTACGGCGAGGCGGTGGACTGGCAGGGAAACCCTGTGGCGGATGCAGACGGAAGAAGGATCCTGTATCCGAGAGTAGGTAAGAACAATGGGAGCACGGACGACCTGCCTGTGCGCCTGGATAAGGATGGGATTCCCCAGTATGATGAAAGCCAGCTGATTAGGCAGGAAGACCAGGAGGGAAATGAGACAGGAGTTTTCAGGGCATATTCCACCATCAGGGAACTGGTCGTTGACGGTCAGGTGAAAAAGGTACCCGTGGGATACATAGAGACATATAAACCATTGGGGGCAGGCGTCTATGTGCTGGTAGAGATTCAGGCCCCGAAGGGATATGGGAAGAGCCGTCCGGTGGCCTTTGAAGTATATGCGGACAACGTATCATTTTACAGGGAACGAAGAAACGCAGACGGAACCACGGATGGGTGGGAAGAGGAAACAGCTGTGAGATACCAGTACTCCATTCCGGTGGCCGGCAGCACCAATAAAGTCCGTACCAGGACGGTCAGCCGGATAAAGGTGGAGGACTATCCTTCCAGGATGGAAATTCACAAGGTGGAGGACGGGGATTCACTGGTGGGAAACCAGAATATTCTTCAGAAGACCGATGACCAGGGCAGGGTGGAATCAAGCGGAGGTTTTGAGACGGATGTTACGGTAAATGATGCCGGAGATCTGCTGGTTTATAAGGTAAGCGGCCGTAAAGAGAAGCTGGAGGAACGGGGGGATGTAAGGGATATTGCTTACAATCCGAAGACAATGCAGTGGGATGGATACGTGACCAAGTCATTTGACGAATACTCAGAACATATAGTGGAGGGTACGGAGAAGGAGCTTAAGGCAATGTCCGGTGTAAAACCATTGTACCGGCTGGACGGTACCTTTACAGGCAGGGGAATCCGGTTTGACATTTCCGTATCCGGCGCAGTCTTGTCCCTGTACCATGCCATGGAAATTGAAAAAACAGGGGAACATGTCTATAAGGGGGTAAGCGCTTCTGTCAAGGACGGCAAGGTAACGGGGATCACGGACACAAATACTGGTACCCATAAGGAAATACGCGTGGTTGGAGAGGAAAACAGTCCGGGCGGTGCCGTGAAAACACATACGGCATCGTGGGATGCTGTTATTGTGGATAATGACCCTGTAAATCTGTATTTCCATGATTTAACTCAGGTGGATACCAGGGAGGACCCGGATACGGGCGAACTGCTGGTACTGGATAAAAAAGGAAATCCGCTGTGCTTTGCGGACTCCGTTACCGGCATGGCATATGTCTATGATGATTATGGCCGTATGCTGGCATACACGGCGGATGATGAGGGAAATAAGATACTGGTCAAATCCATACAGGTATTAAAAGATGAAAATGGACAAACCATCTATGACAACAAAACAACTGTGGATGATGAGAATGGCCTGCCCATCTATTATACAAGCGGAAATGTAGTGACAAAGGATGAGTCCTGGACAACAGACAGCAGTATGGATTCTAATGGAACTCAGGAAACTTCTGGCGCCAGACATTTGATTGCCCGCCTGCCCTTTGGATCCTATATACTGGAAGAGCAGGGCGTTCCCTATGACCAGGGATATATCCAGGCCATGTATATGGGGCTTGTAATTCAGGATACAGACCAGGTGCAGAAATATTTCCTGCAGAATGAATTTGCCAAGACCGCATTTGCGAAGCTGGATGTGCGGACGCAGAAGGAAATAAGGGGAGCAGTCATGACCCTGTACCGGGCCGGTCTGGACAGTGACGGCAGCCCTCACAGGGAACAGGACGGCACATACAAAAAAGGCCAGGTCTATGCTTCATGGATTAGCGGATATCAGTACGATGATGACGGAAATATAAAATTGGATGAACATGGGGAGCCGGCAACGACAACTAAGCCTCACTGGATCGACCACATTCCTGTTGGGTATTACGTGCTGGAGGAAACCATTTCTCCCTATGAACAGGGTTATGTTCAGTCTGAGGCCGTAAATATTGACGTTTTGGAAACAGGGGATGTACAGAGCTTTGAGATGGAGGATGATTTTACATCCATAGATATTCTGAAATACGACACAAGAAATGGTGATGTAATCTACGGGGACAGCGAAGCATACCTGACTTTATACCGGCCCATACTGGATGAAAAAGGATTTCCGGTGCTGGAACATGGAATTCCCAGGTACGATGAGACAGGAAGGATATTCACCTTCCGGGCTGCTACCTATAAGGACGGGCAGGATGTGGCAGCAACTGGCCGCGTGGTCCCGGACGCAGGCGGAAATCATCCAATTATGAAGTATGATTATGACTTCCGGGAGATTCCCGGCACATACCAGGGACGGTATTATTATACAGAGCAAGGTACCGTGCGTCTGGAATATCTGCCTGTAGGAAATTATGTGCTGGCAGAGACAGAAAATCCCGAGGGCTATGCCACAGCGGACCCTATACTTATTAATATAGAAGAAACAGGACACTTAGAAGAGATACAATATTTTCAGATGGGGGATAAGCCTCTTAAGCTGGAGGTTTCCAAGGTGGATATTACCGGCGGCAAGGAGGTAAACGGTGCAAAACTTGCTGTGTATCCGGTGGATGAAAAGGGAAATGTATCGGAAATACCTATTGTGCTCCACCAGCCCTCAGAAGACGGACAATATCAGGATATAGAGGCGGTATGGATTTCGGGGCTGGACGGAAGATATACGGAGGAGGATGGGGAACAGGGGCTTATCCCTGCCGGTTTCCAGCCGGGAGATTTAAAACCCCATACACTGGAGTATATCCCGGAAGGTGATTATATACTCAGGGAGATAATAACCCCGTACGGATTCCTGCAATCTGCAGATATTCCCTTTACCATTGCGGACAGCCAGGTCCTGCAAAAAACAGAAATGACAGATGAAATTCCGGATGGAATTCTCCGTATCATAAAAAGCGACTCAGATAAGCCGGATGAAAAATTAAAGGGAGCTGAGTTTTGCCTTGTGAACCAGACAACCGGCGCCATATGCGGTACCGTGACCACGGACCAGCTGGGACAGGCGCAGTTTGAACCGCAACCCATTGGATACATGGACCGGGATGGGAATTTTAAACCTTATACCTATGTGTGCAGTGAGACAAAGGCAGCCCCAGGACACATGCTGACACTTGAACCATATGAGTTCCAGTTTCATTACAGGAATGAACTGACAGACCTCATTGTCTGGGAATATAACCCCACCAATGATTCCAACCGGGTAATCACGGATAAGCTGTCCGGGGATACGGAGGAAATGCTGGAAGGCGCGCTGCTGCGAATCGAACGCAGGACAGAATCCGGATGGGAGACAGCGGAGGAATGGGTTAGCGGCAGGCAGGGGCATTATACAAAGAACCTGAGTGAAGGACAATACCGTCTGATTGAGGTGAAGGCGCCGGAGGGATATAAACTGCAGGAAACGCCCATTGAGTTTACTATCAGTGATGGTATGACCGGGATTCCCCATCTGGTCATGCGCAATTATACAACCATTATAGATGTAGAAAAGACGTCGGCAGAAACAGGAAAACTCCTGGGAGGCGCCAGATTGCAGCTCATTGATAAGTCTGATGGAAGGGTGATTCGGGAGTGGACATCCGAGGCGGGAAGGGGGCAGCAGTTTTACGGTCTGAAACCAGGCACATATATCATCCACGAACTTCAGGCCCCATCCGGCTATGAGAGAACAGAGGACAGGGAAATCGTGGTAAAAGAATGGTCAGGGACAGAAGGACCGGAGATGGACCAGAAGGCCGGGAATGAATTGCATAACATGGTTCAGGTATTCAGGTTTGAGAACCAGACAGCATCCTCATCCGGCGGAGGCGGGGGAAACAGGCCGAGACCAAAGGCAGAATACATTACATTTAAGAAAACAGATGTTTCAGGAAAGGTACTCCAGGGGGCAGAATTTACATTTTATGACCAGACGGGCCGTGTAATCGGTACCTCTGTCAGCGACAGTACAGGAACATTCCGCATAAGAAGGCCTGACAATGGTACATACACCTTCCGGGAAACAAAGGCGCCGGACGGATATGCATTAAATCCCGGCATATTCAGTTTTACCGTCAATGGAAGTGATGTCATAAGGGGCGCATATGAGGTTGTGGACAAGGAACTGGAATTTACGGTTACAAAGCTGGATGGAGACAGCGGTCTGCCTCTTATGGGAGCCAGGTTCAGGATCGGGAAGGGAGAAAACCGTGTCTGGGACCAGGAGCCGGAGAATACGGGCAAGGGGATAAACGGATCTGTGGCTGGAACTATAACCGAAGCCGTAACCGGAGCAGATGGTACATTTACCTGCCGTTTGGCAACACCGGGCCTGTATGTGATTCGTGAGACAGAAGCCCCTTTGGGGTATAAGAGGTCTGATAAGGTATATGAGTTTACGATGGATGCAGAGGGGAGAATACAGGGCGAAACAGTGATGCAGGGAAGCGTAACCATATATAATTGGAAGGAAAAACCGCCGGTCAGGAAAATTGGAAGTATTACTGCTGTGTATCAAGTCGGCAGCCGGTTTGGAAAAGGGACATATCATTTTGGATCCGGTCCCAGGGATACAGTAAGGACCGGAGACGACCTGCCCGTGGCAGCGGCCGCCGCAATGGCAGTTTTATGTATGGCGGGCTTCAGTATGTGTCTGTGTATGAAACAGAAGAGGGAATGGAGTAAGGGCAGGAAATGGGTGATATTTATTCTGGTTTTGATACCCGTAACAGTTTATCTGGCTTTTGATGTTCTGGCGGAGGAAACAGATAGTATATCTGTCTCAGGGAAAATAGTATATTCCTCCATGGAAAACATAGAACCTGTCCCGCAAACCGCCTGGGTACTGGCCAGGGACGAGATATCGGGAAAGGAGCGGAATGTCCTTCTGCCCCTTGTGAGTTATCATTTTTCTGATAAGCATTGGGAGGACGGATTTCGGCTGGATTTAAAGGTGAGGGATTATGATGCAGGTTTTTATGAAGTTGGCGGTGTGAGGATTGAAACACAGAAGGAGGAGATTAGGGAGAGCCTGATGGACTATGAGGCAGAAATTTTAGGACAGGCAGGCCTGGATTCAGAAGCGTATAGAATTGACCAATTTCAGTGGAATGGCGGGATATATGAAAGTGATGGAGTGCTATGCCGGAATTTGACAGCAATTGGACGCAAAATGGTTGCGGACTGCACTGCGGTTTATGGAGGGGAGGTAAGCCGGAACGTATTTTTGAATGACAGCAAAGGGGATGAAGAGAGCGGTCAGATTGGAGATTCGGGGATTGATGAGAGGTATGTTATTAAAAATAATGTACAGCCATTTTTTTCCATGGGAGTAACTGTGCCTGCAGCCGGGATTTGTTTTGTGGCATTGATTGCAGCTATGGTTCTGGCTATGATAAAGAATACCAGACCTTATGGCATGGCGGCGGTTATGTTCATGTTTTTTGCGGGCGTTGTGTTCAGCATGCATTTTCTGGTGAAGATGGGAATGGATTATGCCGATGGGCGCCGAATATATGGTATGGTGCAGGACGAGGCATATGGAAGGGGGAAGAATGAGGGGCAGGAAAGAGAAGCTGGTGATGGGAGAGAGGCTGGTGAGGAGAGAGAAGCTGGTGAGGAAAGAGAAGCTGGAGAGGGGAGAGAAGCTGGTGAGGAGAGAGGTGCTGGCGGAGGGAGAGATTCTGACGTAGAGAAAAAAACGGATGAGGAAAGTCCTGATGGGAAATCTCCTTTAAATGAAGAAGCCCTTGCTTCCATCAATCCGGAATACCAGTTCTGGCTGGCTGTACCTGGAACTAACATTGATTACCCGGTGGTGAGGCATGAAGATAATGAGTATTATCTGAATCATAACTTTTATCAGGAACAGCATATAACAGGCTGTGTTTTTGCCGATTCCTCGGCTGTTCCCCTGGCTGTGGACAATACGGTGCTGTACGGACATAATATGAAGGACGGAAGCATGTTTGCAGGTTTGAAACAATATGGTGAGGAAGCTTTTTTCCGGGAAAACCCTGTTATACAGATATTTTACAGGGGAAAGTGGGTGGAATGTCCTGTTTTTTCATGTCAGATCCGCCATCAGAGCGATGCCGGAGCCTACGGCACTAACTTTATGGAAGAAGAGTGGCTGCCTTATCTTGAGAAGATGGGGGCAGCGTCCCTCTATGAAACAGGAATCACTCCGGGAGGGGATGAGAAGCTTATAACGCTTTCGACCTGCTATGGCAAAGACCAATATCTGATTGTGCAGGCGCTGCTGCGCGGTATGTGACATCCGTAATAAGTATTTTTAGAGGATGTTAGCCGGTGTTTTTTCGGGTTTTATGCAGGAGAGGGATCTGTTGTAACGGAATCTCTCAGTATGGCTGACTTTTCACTTACACCAAGAAGAACCAAAAAAGTCAAATACAGAAAGTTAACGCTGACCCTTGCGCCATGTATATTGCATATAAAGCAGAAAGATAGTATAGTAATAGAAGCTTTATGCAAATACGATGACAATAGGTGGCATTAGTGAAAAAGAATATCGACTTACTAAATGGAAATATACTCACATCTCTGACTGAGCTGGCCCTTCCAATCATGGCCACGTCTCTGGTCCAGACTGCGTATAATCTGACGGATATGGCCTGGATTGGTATGGTGGGAAGCGATGCGGTGGCAGCGGTTGGTGCGGCAGCCATGTATACCTGGCTGTCCTCCGGCGTTGCAACCCTGGCCAGGATGGGAGGCCAGGTGAAGTCTGCCCATGCCTATGGAGAAGGAAACCGCGGGGAGGCGGTCCAGTACGGAAAGGGAGCCCTGCAATTGGCTTTGGTGCTGGCTGCTGTGTATGGAATCATAACAAATCTTTTTGCAGGGCCTCTGATAGACTTTTTCCATCTTAATTCAAACATGGTGGTGGAAGATGCAATTGTGTATCTGAGAATCGCATGCGGCCTTATTCTCTTTGCATTTATTGGACAGACACTGACGGGTCTTTATACGGCTTCCGGCAACAGCAGAACTCCTTTTGTGGCCAACTGTATCGGCATGGGAGCCAATATTGTGTTGGACCCGCTGCTTATCTTCGGCCTGGGGCCAATTCCCGGCATGGGAGTGGCCGGTGCAGCCATTGCAACGGTGACAGCCCAGTTCATCGTGGCTCTGGTCCTGGTTATTTCTATGAGAAGGGACCCTGTGCTGGCATCCCAGATGCGGGTTTGGATTCCCACTCCTTTATCTAATATTAAAACCATGGTAAGGATTGGATTTCCGGCAGCAATTCAGAGTATGCTGTACTGCGGAATCTCTATGGTCCTTACCAGGTTCGTCACTGCATGGGGGGATACGGCGGTTGCAGTCCAGAGAGTAGGCGGCCAGATTGAATCCATATCCTGGATGACGGCAGATGGTTTTGGGACAGCTATCAATGCATTTGTCGGGCAGAACTATGGCGCGGGAAACCTGAAGCGGGTAAAGAAAGGTTACATGACAGCATCTGCCATCATGTTTATATGGGGCATTTTTACCACCTGCCTTCTCATATTTGGAGCGGCGCCCATATTCAGCCTGTTTATTCATGAGGCAGAGGTCATACCGGCCGGAGCTGATTATCTTCGGATTATTGGTTTTTCGGAAATGTTCATGTGCGTGGAGCTGATGACCGTAGGCGCCCTGTCCGGCATGGGAAAGACGATGGAGGCATCTGTCATAACCATTATCCTCACAGCTTCGCGCATTCCGCTTGCCGTGATTCTGGGAGGAACAGCCATGGGACTGAACGGCATTTGGTGGGCACTGACTATTTCAAGTATTGTAAAAGGAATCATTTTCTTTGTGTATTATCTTCATATCATGAAGAGGATGAAGGCATAGGCGCCGGTTGGGGTAAAGTTCAGGACCAAAGTTTAGGGGGCAAAAATCAAAAAAATATGCTTGTAAAATGTCGGATTTTGTGAGAGAATAGAACCAAGTATGATGTGAT
>UMFJ01013651.1_pt1 | contig 18356 bp, 18 predicted proteins | sample 1964991 | NCBI WGS metagenome assembly UMFJ01 (sample SAMEA4836044, study PRJEB28245) | human gut metagenome | biome: gut microbiome; material: fecal sample | place: Denmark | collected 2008 | reverse complement strand
CAACGCCGCCACAAGAGATACGCCGAAGGTCAAATTGGGAACAAAATGGCCGTCCATCAAATCGAGATGGAGGAAATCGGCGCCGCCTTTTTCGATATCGCCGATTTCCTCTGCAAGGCGGGAAAAATCCGCCGCTAAAAGTGAAGGACCGATGTGAATCATAAATACTTATTTCCTTTCCGCAATAGAATCCTCTATTTTGCAATAGGTATCGTAACGCTCCCGTAAAATTTTGCCTGCCGCCAGCGCCTGTTTGACGGAACAATCCGGCTCGGAACGGTGAAGACAGGAAGAAAAGCGGCAATGACCGCTGTATTTTGCTAAATCGGGCATGAGCGACGTAATTTCTTTTTCTTTCAGGTGTGTAAAATCGAGCGCGCTGAACCCCGGCGTATCGATGACGTACGTATGCTCCCGCAGCTTCATGATTTCAGAATGACGCGTTGTATGACGGCCGCGGCCGATCTTGTCGCTGACCTTGCCGACGGCCAGTTCTCTGCCGATAATGCGCATTAACAGGCTTGATTTGCCGACGCCCGAAGGCCCTGCGAAGGCCGTAACTTTGCCGTCAAGGAGCGCCTTAAGGCTGTCGATTCCTTCTCCCGTGCAGGCGGAAACCGGATACGCGGCGTAACCGCAGCGCCTGTAAAAGGCCGCGTATTCTTCGGCCAGGGGTTTATCAAGATCACATTTATTAAAGCAAAGCGACGGATGTATGCCGTCGTATTCGCAAGTCATCAGCATCTGATCGATCAGAAACCTGCTCGGATCCGGCGCGGCGGCCGCCATGACAATGAACATGGCATCAATATTGGCTACGGCCGGGCGGCGCAGCGAGTTTTTACGGGGTTCCGTTTTTTCAATCACACCCTTCTGCGCGCCCGTTGCCGTAAATTCGACCATGTCGCCGACGAGGATTTTTTCTTTCATCTTGCCGCGACGGCGGCATTCCACGGCCCCGCCGCTCCCCGGATCCACATAGTAATAGCCGTTATAGTTTTTTATGACTCTTCCTCTGGGCATATTTTACAGTTCCTCTTCCTGTACAAGGGCATTGTTAATGTACACTTTAACTCGCGTACGCCCCGTGCCCGTCACGTTTTTACTGATATTGTCGCCGCCGGACTGCATGCGGTCGTACACCGTTTTTGAACCGGTATCGTCTTCCACGATAATTTGAACGCGCTGGTTCGATGCGCCTCCGGGGATACTGATGCTTACATTGCCCGTGTGGGTGGCGCCGCCCGACGGCGAGGTGCCTGACGCGTATTCAATGCCCAGGTCGACCGTATTGCCGCTGCCCGGCGTCTGAGAGGTTACCTTTGCCTGATTGTTCGATTTATTTGCGTCTATGCCGCTGATGGTACCGATGGTATAGCCCGCGTTTTGGAGCGTTTGAATCGCCGTATCCAGGGTCATGCCGATAGTGCTGGGAGCGTCTTTGGCCTTTTTGCCGTCGTTTTTGCAGACGACTACGTCAATTTTAGCGCCTTTCGACGCTTTTTCCGGAGACGAGGGGGTCTGGCCGATAATCTTGCCGTCCGGATATTCATCACTGGGGGCATAGGTGACACTGCCTACGGATAAATGAATTTCCCGCAGTTTCCTGTCCGCCTCCGAAACGGTCAGGCCGCGCAGATCGGGAATGAGGACTTCCGCCCCTTCATTACCTTTGCTTACTGTCAAATAAATGGTCCTGTTCGCTTTTACGACGGCCCCCCCGCCCGGTGTTTGGGCCATGACCTCTCCAATGGGGACATCGGCGCTCTCCACTTCTTTTACGGAAACGGAAAGATGTTTCTTTTCCAGCATGGAGCGGGCAATTTCCACCTGTTTTCCCGTAACGTCGGGAACGGTTATACTCTCGGTACTCCAGAAATTACCGAACGAAAAGAAGGCCCACAGAAATGCGATAAGGAAAATCCCGATCATACTGAAAACAATGGTTTTCTTTGAATGATTGCTGATGTTGTCGACTGCCCGGATAAAGAGATTTTTTTTCTTCTCTTCTTCCGCCGGCGGCCTGCGGACCGTCTGCAGCTGCTGCGTGTTGAAGTTATTCTTGATAATCGGCAGGGCCCCTTTATTGCTGTTTACGAAGCCTTGCGAGAGACGGAGCTCGGACATCATTTCACTGACGGTCTGGAAACGGTCGTCCGGATTTTTGGACATGGCTTTTAAAATACACCGTTCGACAAGATGAGGGATCCGGCGATTGTATTTTGTCGGCCGCACCACGTCGTCCTGCACATGCTGTAAGGCTATCCCGATTGCGGTATCTCCTTCAAAGGGGACGACACCCGTCATCATTTCGTACATGACGACCCCTAAAGAGTAAATGTCCGTGCGTTCATCTATCGGTTCGCCCGCCGCCTGTTCGGGAGAAAAATAGTGAACCGAACCGACCACGGAGTCGTCCTTGAGATTATCCGTGTTGGCGTTGACTGCGCGGGCGATGCCGAAATCCGCCACTTTGACTTTTCCCGCCTCCGTCACGAGAATATTGTGCGGCTTGATATCGCAGTGGACAATGCCGTTGGCATGGGCATGTTCCAGAGCGTCGCCGATATCAAAGGTAATCTGCATCGCCGTGTTTATCGGCAGATGGCCGTGTTTGTCGATATAATCTTTGAGGGTCTCGCCGCGTACAAATTCCATGACTAAATAGTGTACGTCCTGGTCGAACCCGACATCGTACATATTGACTATATTGGGATGGGATAATTTTGCCGCCGCCTGGGCTTCCTGATGGAACCGGACGACGAAATCCCTGTCTTTCCCGTACTTGCCGTGTAATATTTTCACGGCCACGATGCGGTCCAGAAGGATATCCTGTGCTTTATAGACACTGGCCATACCGCCGGAACCGACTTTTTCCAATATTTTATATCTGTTATCCAATATATGACCGATCATATCAGAATTTCCACCACTTTCATTCCAATCGAATTATCCGAACGCAATCTCTAGAGTGTCTTGATAATGACCGTTGCATTATCCGGAGCGCCTTCATCATAAATTCTTGCAAATAAGGATTTTACCGTTTGCCGTTCTTTGCCGGCGGCATGTTTGAGATACGTCGCTATCTCCCGCTCGTCAAGGCATCCGGTCAGGCCGTCCGAGCACAGGAGGATACAATCGCCTTTTGTAACCGTAACGGTCCCGCTGTCGACAGGCATGTCCTTATCGACGCCGACGGCACGCGTAAGGACATGCTTTTGCGGATGTGACTGCGCTTCGTCCGCCGTAATACGGTGGCCTTCCATGAGGTCGTGAATAACCGTGTGATCCGTAGAGATCTGTCTTAATTGGCCCCGGCTGTAAAGATAAATACGGCTGTCGCCGACATGGCCCCAATACGCCTTGTCGCCGACGACAGTGACAACGGTCAGCGTCGTCCCCATTCCCTGCAGGGCGGGATCTATGGTAATTTTGCTGAGGATGCAGTCGTTGGCATAGGCGATGGCCTTTTCCAATTGTCCGGCGGAAGCGTACGTATAATTGGAAAAATAATAGGCTACGGATTTAACGGCTGTCCGACTGGCTATTTCGCCGCCCACATAGCCGCCCATCCCGTCCGCGACGGCCATAATGTCGCCCTTTTCACTGATATAGAAAGAATCTTCATTTACACTTCGAACCAGACCGATCCGAGATTCACCGTATATACCCAATACTTCACTTCCTTCCGGCTGCCTGCATGCGCATTGCTGCAACCTTATACACGTTCTTTCCGGCGTTTGCTGCGGAGCTGGCCGCAGGCGGCCTGTATGCCGCTTCCCATTTCCCGGCGCAGCGTGATATGTACGCCGTGATTTTTTACATAACGGCAAAAATCGTCTATTTGTTTCTTTTCCGGGCGATGGAGGCCGACATCGTAATTATCATTAACGGGGATCGCATTGACGAGGATATTTTTCCCGGCTAAAAGCCTGACCAGCTGTGTCGCACAGTCCGGGGTGCAGGTGACATCCCGGATGAGGATATATTCAAACGTAACCCTTCGTCCGGTAGCCTTAAAACAGCGATCCGCCGCTGCCAGAATATCTTTCAGCGCGTACGTCCCGGCAACGGGCATGATGCGCCGTCTGATCCGGTCATTCGGTGCATGAAGCGATACGGCCAGATTGACGGGAAGCCCTTCGGACGAGAATCTGTCCATGGCCGGGACGATGCCCGATGTGGATAGAGTCATGTTCCTATAGCCCAGATACAGCGTTTCTTTTTCGTGAATGAGCCGCATAAAGGCAAGCACATTGTCATAATTGAGCAGCGGTTCCCCCGTCCCCATAAGGACGATTGAATGCAGATCAGCGGTTACATATTTCCGAAACGCGAGAAGCTGGCTTACCATTTCGCCGACAGTGAGATTTCGGATAAACCCGTTTTTCGCGGAGGCGCAGAAGGCGCAGTTGACGGCGCAGCCGACCTGTGACGAAAGACAGACGGAATTACCGTAGTCATGCTTCATAAGCACCGTCTCGACGGTCTGCCCGTCGATAAGTTCAAGTAAAAGCTTTACCGTATTGCCGTCGCCTGAAATTTGTTTAGCGACTACGGCGGGAACATAAAGAGGCAGCTCTTTTTTTAGAAGCGTCCTGTCGCTCTTGGGCAGAAGGAGCATATCGTCCCAATCATATACATGCTCCTTGTAAATGTAATGTAAAATTTGATCGGCCCTGAATTTCTTCATTCCCTGAGAAAAGAGAAAGTCTTGCAAAGCCGGGCGGTTCATTGCGAAAATATCGTTCATATCAGGCTTTCTGCATTTTTGCGATAAAAAATCCGTCCAGGCCGTCGCGCTGCGGTAATATGCACAGATACGGAGTATCCTGCCGAAAGCCCAGGCTGTCTCCTACGGGTACGGCTTTGAACTCTGCGTGAGCGGCGAGGAAAGAATCGACAACGGCGCCGTTTTCCTCTTCGTTTATGGTACAAGTGCTGTATACCAGGATGCCTCCCGGTTTAACGCATTTCGCCGCGCTTTCAAGCAGCTGCCGCTGGAACGGGGGCAGGGCTTTCAGGTCCTCGGGGCGTTTGCGCCAGCGTAAGTCCGGCTTGCGCCGTAAGATGCCCAGACCGGAACACGGCGCGTCTACGAGCACGCGATCCGCTTTGGCCGCGTACTTACGGCCGAGCAGAACGGCATCCTGAAGAACGGTCCTGATATTTTCCAGTCCCAGCATGCGGGCATTTTCTTTGATGAGTTTCAATTTATGTTCATATATGTCAAACCCGTAAACCAGACACCCGCGGCCGCCCAGGGCGGCGAGATGCGTCGTTTTTCCGCCCGGCGCGGCGCATACGTCAAAGATGACTTCACCGGCCTGTGGGGCGACAACATGGGCGACGAGCTGAGAAGGCTCGTCCTGGATCATACCCAGGCCGCCGGCAATTTCCGTAAGCGTACGGATACCGGGATTTTTCTCCAGATAAATCCCTTCCGGTGCATGCAGCGCGCAACGGCAGGGCACCCCTTTTTGCGTGAAAAGGGTCATCAGCGCCTCCCGTGTCGTACGCGTCGTATTGGTACGGATGCATAAGTCGGGCACACGGTCGAAGTAACGGCATAATGCGGTCGTTTCTTCTCTGCCGAAGTCCTTTACCCACTTGCGCACCAGCCAGGCCGGCTGATGGTACGTTAAGGACAGATGCAGGATCGCATCCTCTGTCGGCGTCGGGACAGTGAATGTTTCTTTTTTCCGCAGACTGTTACGCAAAAGGGCGTTCACAAATTTAGCCATGCCGGCGTTGCCGAAACGACGCGCCGTTTTTACCGCTTCATTACAGGCGGCGGACGGCGGTACTTTATCCATAAAGAAAAGCTGGTATAAGCCGCAGCGCAGGATGGCCAGGCATACCGGATCGAGCTTTTTTATGTCGCGAGTGCTGACCGTACTGATAATGTGATCCAAATAATTAAGGGTCCGCAGGGTACCGTATACGAGTTCCGTATAAAATCTGCGGTCCCGGTCGTCGAAATTTTGCTTTTGTATGGTTTTCGATACGATAATATTACTGTAGCCGCCGTCTTTGCAGACTGCGAGTAAACTGTGAAAAGCCGCCTCACGAACGTTCATTTTCATTCTCCCGCCGCCGGTCAACGCCGCAGCCTTCCGTCAGAACCGTACCCGCCGTCAGCCGGTGGCTTTGCAGGAACTGCGCCGAGCTCATCCGTTTACGGCTTTCCGGCTGCACTTCTTTAATGCAAAGCGCGTCTTTTCCCGTCTGGACAGTGAAAAATTTCTTTGTGACCTCAAGGATCGTGCCTGCAGGGACATTTTTCCCGGGAACTACGTCGGCCGACCAGATTTTCAGGCGTTTTCCGTCAAAAAAAGTATAGGCGCCCGGCTGCGGGTCAAGCGTGCGCAGCAACCTTTCTATTGTGACCGCTCCGTCCCGCCAATTGATACATGCCGCGCTTTTATCGATTTTCTTTGTATACGTCGCTTTTTCCGGCTCCTGTTTTACGGCCCGCCGTTCATATGTATCCAAGTCGTCAAGAACGGCGAGCAGCGTATCTTTCCCGAGAACGGCGAGCGTATTGAAAAGCGTTCCCGTCGTTTCCTTCCCGTCAAGCGGGAGTCGGGCCTGAGCCAGTATATCCCCCGTATCCATGCCCTCATCCAGCTTCATTATGGATATCCCCGCTTCCGTTTCGCCGTTCATGACGGTATATTGAATCGGGGCGGCGCCGCGGTATTTCGGTAACAGTGAAGCATGAACATTAAGGCAGCCGTGCGGCGCAAGCGTCAGCAGTCCGGCAGGCAGTATTTTTCCGTAAGCGATGACGACGATGACATCCGGGGTAAGAGAACGAAGCGCTGCAAGTACCCGTTCGTCACGGAGCGTTTGAGGTTGTAAGACGGATAGTCCCAGTGCCGCCGCTTTTTCTTTTACCGGCGGAAAGGAAACGGTCTTGCCCCGGCCGCGCTGTTTGTCCGGCTGTGAAACGACGCCGACGATCTCATGGCCGGCCTGGACGAGTGCCGTCAGGGAAGGGACAGCAAACTCGGGCGTGCCCATAAACAGTATTCTCATTGTCCTTCATCCACTTTTCGCAGATTTACCGCTTTTTCGGTAAATAAATGTCCCGCCAGATGATCCATTTCATGCTGGAAGATACGGGCTAAAAATCCTTCCGGCTCATACTCAACCGCTTCGCCCCGCCTGTTTTGGGCACGTACTTTTATTTTTGTATGACGGCGGACCTCTCCGTAAATCCCCGGCACGCTCAGGCAGCCTTCCGGTCCGTATTCCATCTCTTCCGATATTTCGAGAAGTTCGGGATTGATTAATTCAATTAAGCCGTTGCCGTCATCCAGGACGATTAACTGCAGCGATTCGTTGATTTGCGGGGCGGCCAGGCCGACTCCTTCTGCGGCATACATGGTTGCGGCCATATCGTCGAGAAGGTGTTTAATGCGTTTCGTAATTGCTTTTACAGGTTTCGCCGTAGCGTTTAATACAGGCGCTCCTGCTTTGACTATGCGTAAAGACGCCATTCTGTATATCTCCTCAGGGTAAATCCGGATAAACACACATTTTCAGTGTATTCATTATTATATCGCATTTTTTTTTGTAATACCAGTCAGGCAACGGAAAGACCCGACTAAAAAGCCGGGTCTACATCAATGAGGACGCCTCGCTCAAAAAAAGCCGCATTGTCCCGCATATATGCTTTAATACTGGTAAGATCCGGCCCGCGCAATAAAATGACTGCTCTGTATTTGTTACGTATTTTTTTTATAATATCGACATACGGGCCGATTATTTCCGGGGCGGGATCAAGCCGGATATCCTTGTAACGGCGCAGCTCATCGTACAGGCGGCGCCCTTTTTCCCAAAGGGCGTTTTCGTCTTCGTCGATAAGCACGATTTTAACGAGCTGCGCAAAAGGCGGATATGCCAATTCCCGGCGATACGTTATCTCTTCCTCGTAAAATCCTTTGTAATCCTGATTTTTGCTGTGTCTGATGACATAATGATCCGGCGCGTATGTTTGCATTACCACTTTACCGGGAGCGGTGCCGCGTCCGGTCCGTCCGGCCGCCTGCGTAAGCAGTTGAAAGGTTCGTTCTCCCGCCCAATAGGCCGGCATGTTGAGCAGGCTGTCGGCAGCCAATATGCCGACGGCCGAAACTTCGGGGAAGTCATGGCCTTTAGCCACCATCTGTGTCCCCAAGAGAATATCGTAATCATGGCGGCGAAAGGCTTCTATTATGGCGTCTCCGCTGTTTTTCCGCATTGCAGTGTCCTGATCCAGCCGGATAACGCGCGCCGAAGGAAAGGTCTGCCGCAGCTGGGCTTCCGCTTTTTCCGTGCCCGCCCCGAAAAACTTGATGTATTTACTGCGGCATGCCGGACAAAAAGCGGGCGCTTCTTTTACGGCTTCACAATAATGACAGCGTAAATGTTCGGAATCCTTATGATATACCATCGGCACGTCACAGGTATCGCACTTGACCACGTAACCGCATTTACGGCACATCACAAAGGTGGAAAACCCTCTTCGGTTCAAAAGGACGATGGCCTGCTTTTTTTGTCGTAACGTTTCGCGTAAAAGGTCGCAGAGCTTAGCGGACAGGATGTTGTAATTGCCGCGTGCCAGTTCATCACGCATGTCGACAACGTCTATCTCCGGCAAAGGGTGGTCGAGAACGCGGCGTTTGAGTTCAAGAAGCCCGTACTCACCGGTGAGCGCCTTATGGTAATCGCTTATCGCCGGCGTCGCGCTGCCGAGTACGACGGGGCAGCCGTAATAGGCGGCACGTTTTCTCGCGACGGCAACGGCATGGTAACGGGGCGACTCATCCTGTTTGTACGAACTGTCATGCGCCTCGTCGACAATGAGCAGTCCCAGATCCGCAAGCGGCGTAAAAACGGCCGACCTGGCGCCGATACATATATGGCTTTCACCGTTTGCCATACGCCGCCTGTTGTTGATACGCTCCCCTTTTGAAAGTTTGCTGTGCATCACGACCACATCTTCGCCGAAACGGGCTGTGAACCGCCGTACGATCTGTCCGGTCAAGGCGATTTCCGGGACCAGGAGAAGCACCTGCTTTGCCGAAGCGATAACCTCCCCGGCCAACTGCATGTACACTTCCGTTTTTCCGCTGCCGGTAATACCGTGCAGCACCCAGGTCCTGCCGTCCCTGTCCTCTTGCACCCTGCGGATCGCTTCTTCCTGTTCATGCATGAGCCGCCAGGTTTTGTCCGTGCCGACGGCCAGTGAAAGATAATCGGTTTTCTTTTCGCGTTCTTCAACGGCAAGGAATCCGGCCGTTATGAGGTTGCGGACCGTATCCCGGCTGAAGCCCGCGGCAAGAACGGCCCGCAAGGAGAGGCACTCTTTGCCTTGCAGCAGCAGAAGCAGCTCGGCCTGCCTTTTTTTTCGCATCAGCGTGCCGTCATCAGGACGCTTGAACCGCAGCCATTTTTCCGTCTTGGGCGCCACTTTATTGCGTAATATCTCCAGTTTTCGAACGGTTCCTCTTTTGACGAGTTCTTCTACCGGGAGCGGCCCGAAGAGCTTATACATAATTTTTTCGGACGCTCCCGGATGTGTGTCCAGGTAGCTTAAAATCTTCTTTTCCTCCGGGCTCTCCCGGCCGTCTTCATGGCCCTTGAAAAGCCGATAATCCCAGGAAACCCCTTTTTTTTCGACTAAAAAAAGGCGCAAGGCGTCTGCAAGGCTACAGAGATAATACGTACTTATCCAAAGGGCCGTTTCAATAATTTCAGCCTGAGCGCCCGCCTGGACGGACAATACGGCTTCAACGGGCTTTAATTCAAAATCCCCCGTCCTTTCTGTATCATCCCCCGTCCGTATGACAATGCCCTCTTCCCGTCGTCTGCCGAAGGGGATGAGGACCCGGCTGCCCGGCCTGACTGTTTCCGCCAACGCCGGCGGGACTGAATATGTAAATGTTTTTTGTAAGCGTTTGGCCGTTATATTGACAATAATCTGGGCGATCATACAGGCTCCTGAAAAAAAGGGGAGACACGGCGGCCTCCCCCAAAAACAGTATTCTTATACCCCCGCTTCTTTGCGGAGAATATCGGCTTTATCCGTTTTTTCCCAAGGCAAATCGAGGTCGTTGCGGCCGAAATGACCGTATGCGGCAACCTGCTTGTAAATGGGACGCTGTAAGTCCAGCATTTTGATGATGCCCGCCGGACGAAGATCAAAGTGCTTGCGGATGAGTTCAACCATCTTAGCGTGAGCGCATTTTCCCGTGCCGAACGTTTCCACGTGAATGGAAACGGGATGTGCCACGCCGATGGCATAAGCAAGCTGTAATTCGCATTTATCCGCCAGGCCTGCCGCGACGATGTTTTTCGCCACATAACGTGCCGCATACGCTGCGGAACGGTCGACTTTCGTAGGATCTTTACCGGAGAAAGCGCCGCCGCCGTGGCGGGCCATGCCGCCGTACGTATCGACAATGATTTTACGGCCCGTAAGCCCGGCATCGCCCTGCGGCCCGCCGATTACAAAACGGCCCGTAGGATTGATGAAGAGTTTCGTCTTTTCGTCAAAGAGGCCGTCGGCAAGTACCGGTTTGATAACGAACTCTACCATATCTTTTTCAATTTGGTCACGCGTTACTTCCGGACTGTGCTGTGTGGAAATGACGATTGTATCGACATGCACGGGCTTGCCGTCTTCATATTCTATCGTAACCTGCGTTTTGCCGTCCGGACGGAGATAGGTCAGGATCCCTTCTTTGCGGACCTTTGCCAACCGACGGGCCAATTTATGTGCCAGCGAGATCGGCAGGGGCATATATTCCTCCGTTTCGTTCGTTGCGTACCCGAACATCAACCCCTGGTCGCCGGCGCCGATAGCGTCGAATTCGTCTTTATTTCCTTCTTTCGCTTCTTTCGCTTCGTCTACGCCCATGGCGATGTCCGACGACTGTTCGTCGAGAGAGACAAGCACGCCGCAGGTGTCGCAGTCAAAGCCGTATTTAGCGCGCGTATACCCGATGTTCCGTACAGTTTCACGGATGATATGGGGAATATCGACATAACATTTTGTGGAAATTTCCCCTACTACGTGGACAAGCCCCGTCGTCACAAGCGTTTCGCAGGCAACGCGGGCGCCGTTATCCTGGGCCAGAATGGCGTCCAGGATACCGTCCGAAATCTGATCGGCCATTTTATCGGGATGCCCCTCCGTAACCGATTCGGATGTAAAAAATTCACGATTTTTTGTCATTTACTGTAACTCCTCCTGTAGTACACTCCTTTTGGCTAAAAAAAATCCCTCTGTAAAGAGGGGTTCAAAGACCCATCTTCCCGCCTGACGGCTGTTGGACTTAGCACCTTTTCCTTTTAGAAGGTTGCTGCGGCATCATGGGGCCAATCCCTCCGCCGACTCTTGATGGAACGATATGTTGTTTTGACTGTCTATCATTATAAAGGAGATATGCTGTAATTGCAAGCAATAAATTTATGGTGTCAGCATACGCTGCACCGGGCAGGCAAATTGTGTAAAAAAGACGTCCGTAAGCGGAAAGTCCGGCTCGCGGGGACGGGCTTATTCCCGCTGCCGCTTTTTCTCGCATATAGACGCCACGCGTTTAATGATTTCTGCCGCCAAGGCATCTTTCGACATCAGCGCTAAAGGCTCGCTTGTACCGTCCGCATACAGGAAGGTTGCAATATTCGTCGTGCCTTTAAAGCCCGCTCCCTCGGCCGTAACATCGTTGGCGACGAGCATATCCAGGTTCTTTTTCTTTAACTTCTCCCTGCCGTGTTCTATGACATTCGTCGTTTCCGCCGCAAAGCCGACGAGGATCTGATTTTTCTTACGCTGTCCCAGCGCAAGAAGTATATCCGGGTTTTTGACCATATCAAGCGTCAATACATCGTCATTTTTCTTGATTTTCTGCGGCGACGGTTCGGCCGCTCTGTAATCCGCCACGGCCGCCGCTTTTATCACTATGTCGCAGTCATCATATAAGGCGTCTACAGCCGCTTTCATTTCGTTCGTCGTCAGGACGTCGACGCGCTTAACGGCGGACGGCGTGGGCAGATTCACCTGCCCGGCCACCAGGGTGACGTCCGCCCCGGCAAAGGCGGCCGCTCTGGCTATGGCAAAGCCCATGCGCCCGCTTGAATGGTTGCCGATATAGCGAACGGGATCTATCGCCTCGCGCGTACCGCCGGCCGTTACAATCACTTTTTTTCCCTTTAAGCAATCCGTGCGCATAACCGCGTACTCAATATACTCGGCAATATGTTCCGGTTCGGGCAAGCGTCCGGCGCCGACCGTGCCGCACGCGAGAACGCCCGATTCGGGGGGCATGATCATATAACCGAGCTTTTCCAATTTGGCCATATTTTCCTGAACAATCGGATTGGCGAGCATATTTGTGTTCATGGCCGGTACGATGATTACCGGTACGGTTGCAGCCATAACGGCCGTCGTCGCCAAATCATCGGCGATACCGTTGGCGATCTTTCCGATAATATTTGCCGTAGCCGGTGCGATAACGAACAAATCGGCCCATTGTGCCAGCGCAATATGTTCCACCCGAAATTCGGGCACATCCCCGAACAGAGAAACGGCTACGGGATTACCCGATATTTCTCTGAGCGTCAGGGGGGTAATGAATTCCGCGGCATGAGCCGTCATGATACATTTGATTTCCGCGCCTTTTTTACGGAGCAGGCTGATAATCACCGCGGCCTTATAGGCGGCAATACCGCCGCTGACCGCCAAAACGATTTTCTTGTGGTCTAACGACATGCTGAAAGCACCCTCTCTTTATTTGATGCCGGACTGAGGTGATTCATACGTGATTTTACCTTCATCTATTTCGTCCATCGCGATGGAGACGACTTTATTCGTTTTCACTTCGACAAAGGGCGCATCGCCGTCCGTAAGCTCACGGGCGCGTTTCGCCGCTAACGTTACGAGCGTATATTTACTGTCTACCTTTTTTATTAATGACTCCAACGTCGGTCTGATTAACATAATTTATCTCTCCTGTTTTGTCATATACATTTTTTTGATGGAAGCAATGAGATTATCATTGCGGCACGAGCGGCATTCTTCCGCGCGGATAATGGAAGCGGCCAAATCTACGGCCGTTTTTAGATCATCATTAATGATGACGTAATCATAGTTGCCGATCCAGTCAAGTTCGGCGCCGGCCTTTGCCAACCGTTTGGCAATGACGGCATCGGAATCGGTGCGGCGCAAATGCAGCCGCTGTGACAGGACTTCCATACTCGGCGGCACTATGTAAATAAATACGCCTTCAGGATATTTTTCTTTTACCTGCATCGCTCCTTGAACGTCGATTTCCAGCATGACATGATTTCCCTTTTCCAGCTGGCTGAAGACGTAGTTTTTCGGGGTGCCGTAATAATGGTCGTATACTTTCGCGTGTTCGAGAAAAGCGTCTTCCGCAAGAAGCTCTTCAAAACGGCGGGGAACGGCGAAGAAATAGTTTACGCCGTCAAATTCCCCTTTTCTCGGTGCGCGGGTCGTCATGGAAACAGAATAATGTATCGACGGAAACCGAAGGCGCAACGCATCGCAGATAGTCCCCTTGCCGGCGCCGGACGGCCCCGAAACAACCAGCAAAAGACCTTTATCCTTCATGGGCGTTCCCCTTTTTGCCGTCGTCTCCGCACTCATCATGAGGTTCATCACCGACATGCAGGATGCGGTGGGATACCGTTTCGGGCTGCAAGGCGGAAAGAACGATTTGTCCGTGATCCATCACCAGGACAGACCGTGTTTTTCTGCCGAAAGTCGCGTCGACAAGTATATTATGTTCCCGCGCATCCTGGATCATGCGCTTTATGGGAGCCGATTCGGGACTGATAACAGCCACTACTTTATGGCCCATAACCATATTTCCGAAACCGATATTTATGAGATCAAAGTTCATGTTATCACCGTTATTCAATATTTTGTATTTGTTCGCGAACCTTTTCCAGTTCGTTTTTAATATGTAAAACCGTCTCCGTGACGTCCATATCCTGTGTTTTGGCGCCGACCGTATTTGTTTCCCTGTTTATTTCCTGAATGAGAAAATCAAGGGAACGGCCGACATCGCCGCCGCTGTTCAATAATTTTTTTAATTGTAACACATGACTGCGAAGACGTACAACTTCTTCCGTGAAATCCGATTTATCCGCAAAGACGGCAACCTCCTGTAAAATACGACCTTCATCAACCGGCACACCGGCAGGTTCCAGGAGATTGACGATACGGTTATGGAGACGTTCGGCATAGGCCGTCACGATATCTTCCCGCTTCCCGGCGATGGAATCGATATACTCCTCCATGAGGTCGGCGCGTTTTAAAAGATCCGTATGGATAATTTCGCCTTCCCTGTCCCTCATGGCGGTAATCGCGTCAAGGGCTTGTGTAACGGCGTTGTCAAAAACGGGCCGGACCGCTTTCGTGTCGATGACGGGAGGTTCCTGCGTGAACCAGTCGCTGCAAAGGGAGATGATTTCGCCGAGCGTAGCCGGCTCATCATTGAAAAATCGTTGCTTGGCCGTATCGAGGGCAACTTTGCAAGCTTCAAGGGCCGCATAATCAATACGGATTTCTTGCGGCTGCCGTTCCAACTCCGTCACCGTTACGAACATATCCACCTTGCCGCGGTGGATCGTTTTTTTTACGGCGTTCCGCAACCTGTCTTCCAAGGCCATGTAAGCACGAGGCATACGAATATTAAGTTCGAGAAAACGTTGATTGACAGCCTTTATTTCTATCGTAACGGACAATTTCCCGTCACTGAACGTGCCGCTGCCGAACCCGGTCATGCTGCGCAATGTTGAAGTACCTCCTTCTGCGAGAAGCTCGGAATATGTTTTATCGTAATACGTCCCGCCGGCGCTGTCAATAAGGCGGCGGCATACCCCGTTTCCTCAGCGGCCGGGGCCTATATACTATTACAGCCAAATCGCCTATAATAAGAAGCACAGTAAAAGGAGCAAACGGAAATGAACTTGGACGGCATCACTTTACATTCTATCGTACGCGAATTGGCGGAGGCCCTGCAGGGCGGTCAAATTTCAAAAATATACCAGCTTAACGGGCGGGGGCTCTATTTTCGGATTTTCAGCGGCTCCGGGCCGCACCACCTTGTTGTTACCCTTGACGGTTCACCGCGCGTGTATCTGGCCGATACTCCGCCGGCCACGCCCGATGTGCCTACGGCGTTGGTCATGTTCTTACGCAAATATTATGAAAACGGCCGCATCGCATCGATAAAACAACTTCACCTCGACAGAATCGTGGAAATCGGTATAGACATACTCGACAGGTCCGGCCGTCTGGCAGCGCGTAAAATCCACGTCGAGCTGATGGGCAAATACAGCAATGTCATTTTTACGGAAAACGGCGTAATCCTTGAAGCCTTGATCAAAACGCGCAGGGATAAGTCCGCGCTGCGCACGATCGCGCCGAAAGAGGCGTATGAATTCCCGCCGAATTTTATGCGCATGGATCCGTTTGAATTTTCCGCCGATGAGCTTTGCAATATGATGACGGCCGGTACGGATGAAGAGCTGGGCAAATGGATGATGCGCCGTTTTAACGGGATGAGCACGGTAGTCCTGGATGAGCTTTCCTGTATGACCGGCCTGGATAAAAACACATATCTGCGGGATTTAACGGACGCGGAAAAACACATATACGCCCGGGCCGTCGCCACCCTGGGAGAACGCTTGCAGGGCGCTCGCGGAGCCTATGTATACTGCAAAGGCCAAAAAGAAATCCTGTTCCCCCTTCGCTTGCAAAGTCTGGCCGATTACGATATACGCTATTATCCGTACATTGAAGAGTATTTAAAAGAATTCCAGGACACCCGGGGAAGCCTGAACGGCGAACAGGAATATCTGAAGAAAAAAACGGGAAAACTCATAGAACGGCAGATCCGTAAAATGAAGCGGATTGACGGCGAATTACAGGAAACCGGTAAAATGGATATATACAAGCTCTACGGCGATCTGCTCATGATTTATGCCTATGAAAAGCACGACCATAAAAAATCGGTTACTGTGAAAAATCTCCTTTCCGAAAAACAGGAAAATATAGAAATAACCCTGGATCCGTCCCTTTCTATGACGGACAATGCCAACAGGTATTATAAAAAGTATATGAAGCTGCGCAACCGAAAACAAAAGTCCGCCGAATTACTGGCGGAAAATGAAAAGGAACTGGCCTATTTGCAATCGTTGGAATACGCCCTGCAAACTTCCGTGACAAAAGACGAGTTGGCCGATATTAAGGCGGAAATGCGCCATGTCGGGCTTTTACCGCCGGCCGGTAAAGAAAAGCTGAAAAAAGACTCTTCCCAACAAATTCTTACGTTACATACGGACGGCATGGAAATCTGGATAGGCCGCAACAACAGGCAGAACGATTTCTTAACAACCAAAAAGGCCCGCCCCCGTGATCTGTGGTTTCACGCCAAAAATCAGCCCGGTTCACATGTCATTCTGGTCAGCCACAACGGTACACCGACAGCTGAACAAATAAGGGCTGCCGCCGAATGCGCCGCTTTTTACAGTAAAGGTAAGGACAGTTCCAAAGTGGAGGTTGACAGCACCCTTGTCCGCCATGTAAAAAAGCCGGCCCACGCCGTCCCCGGGTTCGTGATCTTCGAAAATCAGACCACCTATGTCGTCGAACCGAAAAAGCACGTCGAACTGGAGTGAAAAAGAAAGACGGCCGCAAGCAATAATCAGGTAAACACCTCATTATGCTTACGGCCGCCTTGTTATGTCAGTCCGTAAATATATCATCATATTCTTTATGACGCTTTGCCCATGCCGAGGCATAAGAACAGGTAACGGCGGCTTTACGCCCTTGTCCGCGAATATAATCGGCAGCTGCCTGTACGATTTTTCCCGCAACGCCCTGCCCGCGTAAACTGTCATCCACAAAGGTGTGTGTAATAACATATGTACCGTCAGGCTGCAGGGGGAAGTCAATTTCCGCGACAACTTTGCCGGAATCGTTTTCCAACCAGATTTTGGAAGGACCATATTTAAAATCCATATACATCATCCCTTCGTATTATATTATAGCACAAAGGACGATAATGCAACAGCTTAACCGACCGCACGCTCCGCGTGTTCTTCCAGGATGGAAGTCAACGCGTTGGCGCTGCTCGTATGGGAGCGGATCACTTCCACGTTTTTGCGTTGCGCTTCTTTTATGGCGCAGCGTACCATACTGTGACTGACCGTGCTTGTAAACAGCACTACCAGATCGGGGGAACCGATTTTAGATTTGAAGTCACTGGGTACTTGCGTAAACACTTTTGCTTTATAAGAATATTTTTTACAGATATTTTTATATCTGCACACCATACAGTCATTTCCGCCTACAATGACGACGCTCATAATACTCTCCCCTTTTCACGGATGTATAAATTAATATTGATAATGCGTTTCAATTACAGTTAAAAGTATACTGAATCAAACTATACCTTGTCAATAGATGATGAGAATTATTAATAATACTGTCTTCCAATATACTTTATATGCATTAAAATAGCAATTACATGTAAAATAATTTATTTTAATTAAGAATTAATTTTAATTTTCATATTAAATTCTGAAAGTTTAATATAAAGCGCTGTATGGAATCCTTCACCGCTTACGACAGCCGTACGCAAAAAAAGACGCCTCCGAAAAATCGGAGACGTTTTTTGGTGACCCAGTAGGGATTCGAACCCTAGACCCACAGCTTAGAAGGCTGTTGCTCTATCCAGCTGAGCTACTGAGTCATGATACATATGGGTGCGGACAGTACGGTGTAATTGTACCATTAACATATGGACAATGCAAGGGATAAGCCTGTCCGGACAAGGGGCACCGGGCAGGCTTATTCTTTTGAATATTTCAGAACGAAAGGAGGAACTGTCGGGAAAATCGCGTTATCCGCGGACAAACATCAAGAATAAAAAAGAGGCTCTGTAAAGAGCCTCTCCGCTTTATGTTGTCGGTACTATCGTGCCCGTAACGGCTTCAATGACTACTTTCATTTCGTTGCCGCCGTCATCGAACATTTTAACTTCGTAATACGTATGACCGTCTTTAGAAGCTTCGACTTCCCATTCGGCGATCTGGTAAGCGGGACCCGCTTTTTTCAACGCGGCGGCCGTAACGAGTTGAGGCGGCAGGATACCGTCCGTATCAATGCTCTTTTTTTCCCGGTCTTTATCCGGAGCATCCGTTTTTATGGAAATAACTTCCCCCGTTTCCGCTGAAATTTTCATTTCCTTTTCCGCGTCCTGCGTATAGCCTTCCACTTCGTAGTATGGATGATGTTTGCCGTCATAAGAGACGGATTTAATTTTTGCAGC
>UMFJ01001633.1_pt1 | contig 18791 bp, 10 predicted proteins | sample 1964991 | NCBI WGS metagenome assembly UMFJ01 (sample SAMEA4836044, study PRJEB28245) | human gut metagenome | biome: gut microbiome; material: fecal sample | place: Denmark | collected 2008 | reverse complement strand
ATAATTAAAAAATTTTAAGACATTTTTAAAACCGCTTGACATCAAAATTTAAACAATAAAAATTAAGGGAGTGCTACAAAAGTAACATTCCCTTTAAATTATTTCTTCCTCTTTAACTTAGTAAAGAAATATACTAAATATGCTCCTACACCTATAAAAGTACAACCTGCCATAGAATATTCAGAATTTAAAAATCCAAATTTTATAGCAATAAAAGCAAATAGATTTATTCCAACTACTAAACAAAGTAATATTAATACTTCTTTAAAAAAAGCCTTTAATTTTTCATTCATATTTAAGCTCCAAAATATTATTGAGGTTTTACAACAATATTGACTATTCTATTAGGTATTACAATAACTTTTACAACATTCATACCTTCTAAATGTTTAGCTACATTTGGTAATTCCAAAGCAGTTTTTTCAACTAAGGCTTTATCACTATCTTTTGCAATTTCAAAACTTCCTCTAACTTTTCCATTTACTTGAACAGCAATAGTAGTTTCATCAGATGATAACATTTTTTCATCATATTCAGGCCATTTTTCATTGAATAAATATCCTTTTTCTCCTAATTCTTCCCATATTTCATCACAGAAATGAGGAACAAATGGAGATAACATAATTATTATTTTCTTCAATGTATAACCTAAAATCTTAGCAGCTTGTTCTGAATTCATTGAAGAAGCTACATAAGTTTGAACTTCATTTATAAGTTCCATATTAGCTGCTATTGCAGTATTGAAATGGTAATTATTTTCAATAGCATCTGTAACTTTTTTAATAGTTTGGTTTAATTTTATAAGTAAAGCCTTATCTTCTTTTGAAAGTTTATTATAATCAATCTTATCATTAGATTTTTTTACAAGCTCTGAATTTTCAAAAACTAATCTCCAAACTCTTGTTAAAAATCTATATGCCCCTGCAAGTCCATTTTCATTCCATTCTAATTCTTTTTCAGGTGGTGCAGCAAACATAATAAATAATCTTGTTGTATCTGCTCCATATTTATCTAGCATTTCTTCTGGGTCAACACCATTATTTTTAGATTTTGACATCTTTTCAACTTTTACTTGTAATTCTTCTCCTGACTGAGAATAAACCTTATCTCCCTTTATAACAATATCTTTTGAAAATAAGTATTTATTTTCTTTTTCAGAATAATATGATGGTCCTAATACCATTCCTTGTGTCAATAATCTTTTAAATGGTTCATTTGATGAAAGTAAACCTAAATCTCTTAAAACCTTATAGAAAAATCTTGCATATAATAAGTGCATTACTGCATGTTCAACTCCACCTATATATTGGTCTACTGGTGTCCATTTATCAACTATTTCTTTACTGAAAGGTAAATTTATATTTTTAGGGTCACAATATCTTAAAAAATACCAAGACGAATCTACAAATGTATCCATAGTATCTGTATCTCTTCTAGCTTTTCCACCACAACAAGGACAAGTTGCTTCTTTAAATTTATTAGAAGTTTCTAATGGGTTTCCACTACCGGAAAATTCTATATCATCTGGTAATAACACAGGTAAATTTTCATCTTTTTCTAAAACTTCTCCACATTTTTCACAATATAGAACAGGAATAGGAGTTCCCCAATATCTTTGTCTTGAAATTCCCCAATCTTTTAATCTATATTTATATGTCCTTTGTCCATAGCCTTTTTCTTCCACATACTCAGCTATTTTTACTAAGGCTTCTTTACTATTTAAGCCATTAAATTCTCCAGAATTTATCATTACTCCTTCTTCTAAATAAGGAAGCTCAACTTTTTCATCAGCTTTTTTAGAAGTTATAACTTGTTTAACTGGTAAATTATATTTACCTGCAAAAACAAAGTCTCTTTCATCATGTGCAGGAACTCCCATAACTGCTCCTGTACCATAATTCATAAGAACATAATCTGCTATCCATAATGGTACAATTTCCTTATTAACAGGATTTTCTATATGCCAACCACTATCTATACCATTTTTTTCTCTACCTTCTGCTCCTCTTTCAATTATATCTGTGTTTTTCATTTCTGTTACTTTATCTTTAATTGAAGGATTTACTTTTAAAATCTTTTCAACAATAGGGTGTTCAGGTGCAACAACTGCATAAGAAACTCCATAGATGGTATCTATTCTTGTTGTAAATATAGGTAAATCTTCCCCTGTTTCAACAACTTTTAATTTTAACTCTGTTCCAAAAGATTTTCCTATCCAATTCTTTTGCATAGTTAAAACTTTTTCTGGCCAACCATCTTTTATTTCTTCATGACCTTCTAATAATTCATCTGCATAGTCAGTGATTTTAAAAAACCATTGTTCCAACTCTTTTTGTATAACATGAGTTTTTGAATGACGCCAACACATCCCATCTTCAACTTGTTCGTTTGCTAAAACTGTTTGACAATCAGGACACCAGTTTACCAAAGATTTTTTCTTGTAGATTAAGCCTTTTTCATACATTCTTTTAAATAACCATTGGTTCCATTTATAGTATTCTGGTGTATAACTTGCTATTTCTCTTTCCCAATCATAAGAAAATCCCATTAACTTTAATTGTCTTTTCATATTCTCTATATTAGACTTGGTCCAAATAGCTGGGTGAGTACCATTTTGAATTGCAGCATTTTCAGCTGGTAAACCAAATGAATCCCAACCCATAGGTTGTAACACATTATAGCCTTTCATTCTTTTATATCTTGAAATTACATCTCCTATTGTATAGTTTCTAGCATGTCCAACATGCAATTTTCCAGATGGATAAGGCAACATTGAAAGTACATAGTAATTTTCTTTTCCCTCTACTTCATTTTCAGTTTTAAAAATATTATCTTTACTCCATCTTTCTTGCCATTTCTTTTCAATTTCCTTAAACTCATAATCTCTCAATTTATTCACCTCTTAATATTTTCTTCTTCTTTTATCCATTCTTCACTTTTCTTTCTAATTCTTTGAATGGTATTATCTATACTTTTTATATTTTTAGATAAAATCTTTGCTATTTCTCTATATGAGTAACCTCTTATTAAATAAGTTAAAACTTCTTTTTCAAATTTACTAAAATTATTCTCTGAGAACTTTTTAAATTCTCCTATTTCTTCTTTTAATAAATAGGCTTCTTCTGGATTACTTTCTGATGATTTATAGTTATTTATATTATGTTCCTCATCATCAAAATTTGCACTATCTTCAAGTATGGCATTAGTTTTTAAAGCTTCATTTAATACCATATTTTTTTGAGTATTAGCTTTTCTTATTGCACTTATCATCTCTCTTCTTATACATAAAAATGCAAAACTACTAAAAGATGATTTAGTTTCATCATAAAATTTTATTGCCTTTAATAAGCCTAAAATTCCTTCTTGTACTAAATCTTCTTTTTCTGCACCTACCAAATAATATTTTTGTGCATTAAAAGACAAAAGTTTTGAATATTCTTTTAAGATTAGGCTAATTGCTTCGCTATCCCCAGACTGTGCTTTTTTTAAAATAGCATTGATATCTTCCATTTTCTCTCCATTATCTATTTACAATTCTTGACAGCAGAATACCACTTGCAACAGAAACATTCAATGAATTAATTTGTCCATACATTGGAATTTTAATCAATTTATCACAATGTTCCCTCACTTTCTTTCTAATTCCACTACCTTCATTTCCCAGAACTAAAACAACTTTATTTGGATAATCTTCTTCATTATAGTTTATATTTGCTTCTCCAGCTGCTCCATATACCCAATAATCTAACTTTTTAAGTTTATTTATAGTATCTGACAGGTTAGTTACCTTAGAAATATTTACATATTCTATTGCTCCTGTTGAAGTTTTTACAACAGTTTCATTTATTCTAACTGAATTTCTTTCTGGAATTATTATTAAATCTACTTTAAATACTTCTGCACTTCTTATTATTGCTCCAAAATTTCTTGGGTCTTGTATCTCATCTAAGATTAAAACCAATGATTTATCTTTTCCAGCAAGTTCTTCATAGGCTTCATCAAAATCTTTGTAATAATTATAGTTACTTATATATACTGCAACTCCTTGAGAATTATCTATTTTTTTACCAGTATAGAATATTTTAATATTTCTCTTAGAAGCTAAATCTTTTAGTTTTTGTACTGTTTCACCTTTTAAGCCATTATAGAGTTCTAATTTTTCTATATTTTTTTCTTTATTTAATAAAGCCTCTGTCACTGGATTAATACCTATTATTCTTTCCATTTTCTCTCCTTAGGCTTCTGTTTTGATTCTTTCTATATTTGCTCCCAAAGCCTTAAATTTTTCTTCAAAATTTTCATATCCTCTATCCACATGATAAATTCTATTTACTAAACTTTCACCATTTGCTTTCAGTGCTGCAAGTATAAGTGATGCTCCAGCTCTTAAATCACTTGCCATAACTTCTGCTGATGAGAAATTTTCAACTCCTGTTATTTTAGCAGTTGATGAGTCAATTTCTATTTTTGCTCCCATTCTATTAAGTTCTGGCACATGCATAAATCTATTTTCAAATATTGTTTCTTTTATTTCACTTGCTCCATTCACTAAACACATAAGTGTCATCATAGGAGATTGTAAATCTGTTGGGAATCCAGGGTGGGGCATAGTTGTTACCTTTGTAGGTTTTAAATCAGATAATTTTGTTAAAACTTCTAATCTGTCTCTTTCAATTTTAAACTTTGCTCCCATTTCTTCAAGTTTTAATAAGAAACTTGATAGATGTTCTGGTACTATTCCTGAAACTTTTATACTTCCATCAAATAAGATAGAGGCTATTATATATGTTCCTGCAACTATCCTATCTGGAATTATACTATATTCACAAGCAGTCAGTTTATCCACTCCATCAATTTCAATTCTACCTGTTCCTGCTCCACTTATTTTTGCTCCCATTTTTATTAAGAAATTACATAAATCTTCTATTTCTGGTTCTTTTGCAGCATTTTCTAAAATAGTTTTTCCTTTAGCTTTAACTGCTGCCATTATTATATTTTCTGTTGCTCCAACACTTGGAAAATCAAGAACTATATTTCCACCTATTAATCCATTTTCTGTTGTAGCTTCAACATATCCATGCTCTATATTTATTTTTGCTCCTAAGGCTTCAAAACCTTTTAAATGTAAATCAACAGGTCTTGCTCCTATTGCACAGCCTCCTGGCAAAGCAACTTTTCCTCTTTTTTCTATGGCAAGCATTCCACCCATTACTAAAAATGAAGCTCTCATCTTTTTAACTAAATCATAACTTGCTTCTGCTCCACTAAGTCCATTATTTATTATTTTATATGAATTAGCATCTAATTTTTCTACTTCCAATCCTAAACTTTCCAAGAGTGCAACCAAAGTTCTAATATCTCTTAAATCAGGAACATTTCTTAAAACATAAGTTCCTTTTTCAACTAATGTTGCTATCATTATTGGAAGTGTTGAATTTTTTGAACCATCAACTTTTAATTCCCCTGCTATTTTTTTTCCACCAATTATTTTAAATGCTTCAACCATTTTTACTTCCCCTTTTATATTTTTCAGTATTTAAAAATTATAACATATTTTCTTAATTTTGTGTTAAATATTATTGATTAGAATTAAATTTTTATATATGCTATAATTAAATGAAACAAAAGGTGAATTCTAATGTTGAAAGTAAATAAGAAAAAAAGTGAACCAGAAGAATTTACTAAGTACAAAAGTAAACATAAAATAATAAATTGGGATAGTTTTACACCTGAAATTAAACAAGTTTTAAAGCAATATCTATTAGAAGAACAAGAAAATAGTTGTTGTCCCTATTGTGAAATAGAAATCCATTTAGAAGATAGCCATATAGAACATATTAAGACAAAAGATAAATTTCCAAAACTTTTAGCAGACTATAATAATTTTATTGCTTGCTGTCTTGAAAAGAAAATATGTGGTGATTCAAAAGCAAGTAAATGGAGTGAACTTTTTATTAATCCTGTTATAGAAGATCCAGAAGATTATTTTGAATATGATATAAAAACTGGAAAAATAATATCTATTTTTAAAGAGGGAAATAGACATGAAAAAGCTAAGTATACAATAAATTTATTAAACCTTAATGATAATAGACTGTGTGAAATTAGAAAAAAATATATATTTGAATTTTTAAGTTATAGCAAAAATAATAAATATAGTTTAAACAACTTTCCAGTAAAATTTCCATCTTTAAGAAGATATTTAGAAGGTAGACTTTAAGTCTATCTTTTTTTATTTTCCACCTTTATAATTTCTTATAATTTTAGTAAATAATTTTATAAAATATATTAAGTTAAGCAAAATAAATTTTATTGTATTTATTTATTTATATTATATGATAAAATAATTAAGAATGTTTATTAAATAAAATTAATATATTTAATATATTAATTTTATAGTAATCTATATTTTATTAATACTAACATCTTATTTTTAATATTATTAAACAGTTAAAAATTATAACTATACTAAGGTCCTTGACTTAATCATAAGATAATGGTGTTTTTTTTATTACATAAAAAATACTAGACACATTTCTGCATCTAGTATTTTTAACTTTAAAAAGGGGTATTAATCTAATTTTTAGAACTTGTAATTCAATCTTACTCCATAATTGAAGCTATTTTTCTTATAGCCTTGATATTCAGCTCTAAATGTTATTCCATATGCATTTTCTTTTTCTAAACCTAATTCAGCTCCTACTGCTACTCTTGCTCTTCTTCTTTCTGGTTTAGATAAATCATAATATCCAGTTGAAGCATTTTTCATCTTAGCTTGATTTACACCATGATATAGTTTTGTTACATCATAGCTAAATTCTGTATCTACTTTTGCAAATGCTTGATGTACTGCTCCTAATGGCAATACATATTTTGTTTCAACACCAACATTTGGAGTTATTACAAAGTAATCTTTACCTTTTACTTCTAATGGTAAACCTTCATTCTTTTCTTTTATATTGAAGATATGACCATAAGAAATATCAATACCAGTATATGGTTTTACTGTCCAATTTGTACTAATATCATAGTCATAAGAAATTATATTTTTCCAAGATAATTCTGTTGAATAGAAGCTTGCTTTATTTTGATAAGTATCTGCTCCTACTTGACTATATCTCTTAGTTCTATGATTATTTACTGTTATTTCTCCTCTTGTTAACCATCTTAATCTAGCATTGTCATCATCTTTATTTAATGGAGCTTGATAATGTAATCCTAATTTTCCTGATATTACTCTTTCCTTAGAACCTTTATTAGTATCTCCTTTAAATTCAAAATTACTTCCTACTATACCAGCTGACCATCCATATTTTCCACCATATGTAAATGCTTCTCTATCATTTAAGTACAATACACCAGTTGATTTATACTCATATCCTGAAACTCCTAATGTACTATCCTTATGTTCTCCACCTGTATAGATAACACTAAATTTATCTACATTTCTAGTTTTATTATATGATGATAGAAGTTCATTATATGATTTATCAAAAGAATTTTCTACTGTTTTCATTCTTTCTTGGATATTAGAATAAACATCTCCACGAATATTTGCTACTGCTCTTGCAAAATCTCTATGTGAACTTATATTATCTAATGACTTAAATATTGGTGATGATGAATCTTTTCCAATCTTTGATCTAATATCTTCTAATCCACTAGCTAAGTTCTTATATCTTTCACCAGATATTAAACTATTATAAGGTATTCTTACCATAGTTATATCACTTGTTGTTGTAGATGAACCTGGTGCTTTAGATATTTTTGCTATCCAAGATACAGATTTAGATTTAACATCTCCTGAGAATGCTCCAACCACTCCTGTTCTGAATACATCTTTAATAGTAACTTTTTGTTCTGAATTACCTTTTGAGAAACTAGGTAATACTTCTGCAACTCCTGAAATAGATTTAGCATCAACCACAGTCTTTCCTGTGCTTATATCTAATCCTAGCCCTTCCATATTTAAAGCTCCCTTAACATTAAGAGTTCCTCCATTTATTACTTTATTATTTATTGTAACTTCACCCTTATCAGTTACTTTTATTCCTCCAAGTTCAGCACTTGCTTTTGTAAGTTTAGCTGTTGATTTTGAAGTAGCATCAATATTTATTGTTCCTGTTGCTCCATTTTTCAATGAAGCTGTACCAGCAAGATATATTCCTGTTGCTCCATTTGTTACATTAATTGTACCTTGGTTATCAATTAATCCACTATATGCTGCAATTCCAAATGATACATTGCTCTTTGTTGCATTAGTATAAACATTTGAATCTACTTTTCCATCAACATTTAAAGTTGAACCACTTTCTAGTGTTATATTTTCAAATTTTGAACCTGTCATTATACCTGTTGCTCCATTTTTAACTGTTATTGTTGAACCAGATTTAACTGTTATACTTCCTCCATTTGCCCCATAGATACCTACTGATAATGGTTTATCAACTAGCATATTTCCTTTAAAGTTAATATTTGAATTATCTCCAAATATTCCAATAGAGTTTTTATTTGATTTCGGATTTTCAAATCCGTCAGAACCAATAGTTGTTTCTCCTACTGTAATATTTCCAATATGATTAATAGTTGCATTTTTTCCATAGATACCTACAGCTTCTTTTCCTAAAGTCATATTCATATTACTGTTGATTATACTATCAGCAACTGAGTTTCCTTTATAGTAAATTCCATAACCTTTATCTCCAATAGTCATTGTTTGAAGAGCTAGACCTATATTCATAGTACCTTTACCATCTTTATAAACTCCTATTGAATCTTTACCAACTGTAATATTTCCATAAGTTGTTATATGTCCACTACCCTTAGAGTAAACTCCTATTCCATTGTTATCAGCCACTGTAACATTTCCAGATTGAACGATATTTGCATCATCTCCTGCATAAAGTCCTACTGAATTATTAGAGCCTACTGTAATATTTCCTGTTGATGTTAGAGTCTTTCCAGCTCCTTTTACAAGTAAACCTACTCCTTTATCTCCTACTACAACATTTCCATTTGATGTTAAATTATTATTTTCTACATAAACACCAATCGCATCTTCATTAACTGTAAGATTCATCTTGTTATCTACTTCTGCATCTTTTGAATATATTCCATATCCCTTTTCTGCAACTGTTAGAGTTTTTCCAGCAGCTGTTTCTACTTTTCCAGTACCTTCTTTATAGATACCAACTGAATCCTTTCCTACTGTTATATTTCCAGCTGTTTCAATATCTCCAGCACCTTTTGAGAATATACCTTTACTGTCATTATCTCCTACTGTTAAATCTCCTCCTAATTTAATATTAGAATTAGTAGCTTGTATTCCTATTGTTCCATTATTTCCAACTTCAAGTTTACTAGTTATTTCTGTGTTTACAGTAGGTTTAGTAGTATCATTATCTACATATAGTCCAATACCTTTTTCATCAACAGTCATGTCTCCTGATAATTTAGCACCTGCATCTTTTCCATAGATACCAACTGAGTTCTTTCCTATTGTAGCATTACCTGTACTTGTTACAGTTCCTCCTTGTGAATAAATTCCTATTGAAGAATCTCCTGTTGAATCTGCAACATTAAGTGCTCCATTATTTGTAACTGCTCCTGTTGTTTCATTATATATTCCAATGTTCTTACTTCCAACAACAGAAACTCCTGCCACTGTTAATCCTGCTCCTGTTCCTTTTACTGCAACCCCAACTTGTCCAGTTGCATTGGTGTCAGTTAATTGAACTGAATTTGGCATATTAATAGCATTTGTTACATTTTCAAAAACATATCCTATTGATTTATTTCCCTTAATTTCAGATACTTTTGCAACTGAATTTATTGCTCCACCTTTTGCATACATTCCAATACCTTCAGCACTCTTAACTTTAATATCAAAATTACTATCTATGCTTCCACCATTTTCTACATATGCTCCTAGTCCTTTTACTCCGTCTACTTCAACAGTAGTTGCAGCATTAGCAATAATTTTTCCACCCTTAGTTCCTAATGCAATGCCATTTGCTCCTACTTTTAAAGTTCCTCCACCATTTAAAGCAACTTCTGAGTTATTTCCATCAGCATAAGCTAGAATAGAGCTTCTGTTTGCATCTGATGATTCTAATTTTCCACTAGCTAAGTCAAATGTTAATTTTTTATCTTTTACATATAGTCCCAAAGAGTTCTTACCAACTACAACATCTGTGTTAGAAGCAGTTCCATTTACTCCAAGAGCTGCTATTCCTATTCCACGACTACTTCCTGTTGTGTCTCCTATTTTTACTTTATTAGTTGATGATGATGTTACTGTAAAATCACTTCCTCCATCAAAGACTAATCCTTTTGCATTATCTCCTAAAGAAATATCAAAATCTTTAACTTTTGTATCTGCAAGACTTTCTTTAAAATATGCTCCAACTAATTTATTTTTTGTTCCAGTGATTTTTCCTACAACAAAATCTTGGTTAGTCTTTGCTTTAACTGCTACTATTCCTACTGCTTCATCACCTTCTAAATTAATTTCACCAGCATTATTTAGAGTAGTATTTTCAAGACTACTGTCATTAGTTGTATAAATTCCAACTCCTTTAGCTCCTATATTAATTTTTGCTCCTGTTGCATTTTCTATATTTGCACCTTTTCCATAGATTCCTGTAGTTTTTTCACCAGAAGTAGTTTCAATAACTCCTTTATTTATTATATTTACTTTATTTGGACCAATACCAGTTTCAACAACTGCTGCTATTCCTGTTGCTTTATCTCCATTCAATTTAATATGGCCATTTGGACTTTCCAAAGAAAGTGTATAATCTTGACCTGGTGCATTATAAATACCATTTATACCTATTCCATTTGCTCCTACTTCTACAAGAGAATTAATACTAGAATTAGCATTTTTAAGTGTTAAGAAACTTCCTGTTCCAGTGATATGTAATCCTGCACCTGTTGTTAAAGTTCCTCCATCTTGGTATACTGCTCTACCAGAACCAGTGAAATTAATATTTGCAGTACCAGTTTTTCCTAAATCTACTTCTCCACCTTTTAAGTAAACTGCTGTTCCTTCATTTCCTACATTAAAAGTAGTATTTTGAGCAACAAATTTTGAATGTTCAGGAATATAAGCTCCTATTCCACTTCCAACATCAATAGTTCCAGTATGAGTTACTGTTGAACCACTACCTCCTGTTGCTCCAAGATAAAAACCTATAGTTTTTTCTCCTGTTAATTCAATATCAGTATTTACAATTTTATCATATCCGGCTTTTGTATAAACACCTATTCCATAATCTTTTCCACTGCCATTACCAACTGTTACTTTTGAACCTGATTGGAACTCTGCATTTCCTTCTGCATATACTCCTATATGAGCTTTTCCAGTAGCTGATGTTATTTGTCCAGCAATTTTAGTATTTCCTGTTGCATATAAAGCAACTGTTTTATCTGCCCCTGCTACTGTTGGTGCAATATTAAAATCTACAATAGAATTATTTGCATATACTCCAACTGCTCCAGTTTTTGTTAATTTTAAAGTACCTGAATTTAAAATCTTATTAGCAGTTGTATCTTTAAGAGCAAGTCCTATATTATCAGCAGATATTGTTCCACTATTTGTAAATTTAGCATTAGCTCCATTTATATATGCTCCTATTGATTTGTATTCAACTCCACCACTAGGTAGGTTTTTTGCAGTTATAGTACCAGTGTTTTCTCCTTCTGAATCGTTTTCCACAGCCATTCCTATAGCTTCACCATTAGCATTAATAGTTCCTGCATTAGTAACTTTTGCTGTTTTTCCTGTTCCTGCATTGGCAATCATTCCTACTGATAATCCTGCTGCATTATTTAAATCATAAATATCTATTGTTTTTCCTGATTCATTTATAGCTTCACCTTCTACTACATATACACCTATAGCATTTTTAATATAACCTGTTAAAGTGATACTTCCTTTATTTTTAAATATAGAACCTCCAGTTACAAATGCTCCTACATTATTTGTACCATCACCAATTTTTATAGTTTCAGTATTATTTAACTTTATTCCTCCATCAACATATAAGGCAAGTAAATCACTTCCTGAATTTACCTCCAAAACTGTATTATGAGTAACTTCATTATTGTTAGATCCTTTTGTATAGTATATTCCAGCTGCTGTTGTTCCTGCTGTTTTATTTTCAAGCTTTAATGTTCCTCCACTTAAATAGCTACCATTTGTCATGTACATACCTGTTCCAGCAGAAGTAACTTCAACTTTATGTTCATTTTCAACAGTAACTTTTCCATTATTTCCATAAAGTCCTATTCCATTACTTTTAGCTTCAATTAACCCATTAGTTCCATTAAGTTTTAAGTTACCATCAGTAAATACTCCAACAGTGCCTTGACCATCAGAAAGAACTTTTAATGTATTTATTATATTATTTTTACTGTTATCTGCATTTTTTGCATAAATTCCAATAGCACCCTTTGTTACAGAAATTTTTGCATTGTTATCACTTGTATCCACTGTATTATCTGCAGTACCTGTTCCACCTTTTATAGCTGTATCTAAATACATTCCTATTGTTCTATTATTTCCACTTGGAGCAGTTGAAGGATTGATATTAAATACATTCTTTAGAGTTGCAATACTTCCACCTTGAGCAAATAAATAAATATTTCCTTTTTCATGAGCAGAACTAAATGTAAGTGCTGTATCTCTTTCCCAATTAGCACCCGCCAAATACACTCCTATATTATTTTTAGCATTTACATTGCTAAAATCCATTGAAGTTTTATCCTTAATAGTTGCACCATCTGTTCCATATAGACCTATAGTTTTTTCTTTTAAGAACTTTATACTTCCTTCAGAAGTAATTTCTCCATCTGCTCCACTAGCATAAGCTCCAACAGAATTTTCTCCATTTAATTCAATATTTGTTTTATCTTTTAAACCTATCTTTTTTGTACCAAATAATCCAGTAGAACTTTTATCTAATTTCATAGTATATGTATTTGTTCCATCACCATATAGTAAATCACCTTCTCCTGAAATACCAATACTATTCTCATTCAATGTTACATTTGATTGAACATTTAATTCATTATTTCCTTTTGAATAGTATGCTATTACATTATTAAGATTTTCTACTGCTACTTCTGTCTTAATTATAGATGATGTTCCACGATCAGCAAGTATTCCTACTTTATTTTTAGAAATTTTTGATTCTTTTAAAGTAACTTTATTTCCAAGTAATTTTGAACCACTACTTTTTAAATAAATACCTACTCCATCATCTCCATTAAAGTTTATAGTTCCTAAATCTTTACCTGCTTCACCAACATCAGAATCTTCTGCATAAATTCCTACTGCTTCTTTACCTATTTTTATTGTTCCACCTTCTGGCTTTACATTTACTTCCTTAGCATAAATTCCTACTGCTGTCTTTTGATCTGAATCTCCTACTTCAACAGTTCCTGTATTTGTTACTAAATGACTTGTTACTGTGTTATCAGGATTGTTATTCATTGCATAAATACCAATAGCATCTTTACCTGACATTTTTATATCTTTTTCATTTGTAATATTAACAATTCCTTCATCTGGTTTTCCACCAAACTCTTTTACTATTGGATTATTAGAGTTATCTACTCTATATGCCATTCCTAAAATACCTACTGATTGGTCTCCTCCAACATCAATAGTTCCTTTATTGCTTATTTTTGAACCATTTACTGCATATACTCCCACAGCTTGCTTATTAACTACATTGTTTTCTTTTTCAACTTCTATTGTTGATGTTGCATCAATATTTACTAAACCATAGTTGATAAATGCTCCTATTGCTCCTGTTCCTGTATCTATTCTATCTGCTATTATCTTTGAATTAACTAAATTAATAGCAGTGTCACCCACACCAGCTGCATTTTTACTTGAGTTCATTTCAAAACCAACTACTTGACCATTAAAATTAGCATTTGCAAAAGCACTGTCTAGAACTGCTTTTATTGTCTTACCACTTGCAGTAGCTTTTAATCTTTGTCCTAAAAATTTATTAAAATATTGATATCCATCTATTTTATCTTGATCAGTATCACCTTTTTTTCCAGATTTATCAAGATTTCCGACTGTTAAAGTTCCTCCATCTACTGCTGCTACTTTATACTTATTAGAAGTACTTCCATCAAATAAGTTAGTTAAGTTTACTCCTGTAAGCTTTCCTTGAATTTTTGTTATTATATCATTTTCTATTCCACCCACTGTTGTTAGTGTTACTCCACCTGTTTGTTTAAGATTAAATGCAATTACATCATCTGAATTAGCATGAATTCTTGTACTACTATCTAAAGTAATTGGTAAAGTTGCTGATGGTGTTAAATCAACATCAAAAGCTGTTGATTTCCCCTTTAGAGTTAATTCAGCTCCACTTAAATCTACCTTTCCTATTCCATCTGAATATACTGCATAGCCATTTCCATCATATTCTATTTTAGAATATTTTGCATCTATCTGTGAAGCTATATTATTTGAATCTTTTCCCATTGAAACAAGTGCTGAAGCTCCATTTTTAACAGTTATCTCTGTTCCATTTGTAAGAGCTGTCCCATTGACTTGAATTTTTCCTCCATCTTGTGCAAATAAACCTACACCTTTATTGGAAGCTGTTCCATCACTCTTAGTTCCATCTATATTAATCTTTCTAGTTTTAGATTTTAAAGTAATTAAACTATTTTCTCCTTTTGAAAAAATAGCTGTATTTTCCCCTGTTTTTCCATAAACTAATTTAATATCTACTTTTGATTCTCTTACTTTATTAGGAGTTGGAACAGCTCCATCATATTCATCATCTATTGTTATTTTTCCACCATTATCTGCATAAAGAACAGTACTATCTTTTGCTTTACCATGAGTATTTTCTGTAACCAAATCTCCTATCATAGTAATTTCTTTTTTAGAGAATAGCCCTATATTCGATTTTCCATCTTTATTTCCTTCATTTCCATCGATATTTCCATTATCTCCTGAAGGACCCATAGTAATATTCCCTTTATATTCAATAGGCCCTCCTACTGAATACAAGCCAATATTTCCTTCTCCTCCTTCAATAGAAAGATTTCCTTCTTCTATTGAAATTTTTCCACTCTCTGCATAAACTCCTACTCCATCTTTTGAATATTTTTTTATTGTCAATTCTGGAACTTTAATTTCTAACTTTCCTGTTGGAGCTATTTTATTATAAATTCCTACTGCATTATCTACCCATTTTTCTTCTTTTCCACTAACATTACTTGCAGCAATAAAATCCTTAGTAGTGCCATCAGGCTGAGTTTGAGAATATACTTTTTTATTATCTTTCTCCCCAATAATAGCTCTAAATGTACTAAAAGATTCATTTGCTTTAGTCAAATTATTTTCCATATTATAGAAACCAACAGTCGTATCTCCAAACAATTTTACAGGTTTTTTAAATATGAATTTTGTTCCTTTTCTAATTCCTTGTCCACCTGTACCAGTTGTAGGATTCCCTCCTGTATTAAATCCTATCCCCATACTCTTTGTTCCATATATGTTGATATCTCCCTCATTAACAAATACTGCATCTGGAGCTCCTGCTAAACCTTGGTTTCGATAAGAAAATACGGCTCCTGCACTCTCTGGAGCATGGAACTCCATTGTTCCAGAATTTACATAGACATAACTAGTTTGTTGAGATGTATCTGGTGAATGATAAAATCCATATTGTTGAGAACTACCAGGTGTATTAATCCCTGTTATTGTTCCTGCATTTTCCACTACATTTATTCTTTTATCTCCATCTGTATGAGTTGTTACTGTTAAAAATTTTACTTCCCTTCCTAACTCTATTTTTCCTCTATTAACAAAATATAATGAAGGAGCTTTGTCAGCTATTCCTTTTGATGGAGATAATTCCCTATATGCTTTAACCTTATCATATATTTGTGTATTTTCTGTATCATCATTACTAAATCTTTTAGCTGCTTTCATTTGTTCTAATGTTACATTTATCTTTCCTTCTGTTTCTAAATCAACTATTGAAGTTCCACTTTCTGAATATATCTTTACATTTTTTCCAATATATGAATACGGAACATCTAATAAAGTTAATATAAAATCATTAGATAAATTATAGGTACCATCATTCAAAGTAAATTGTTTATCATGAGTTGTTTTTCCTGTAACATTATTTACAGTTCCTCCACTTGGTACACTTGTAGGTGTTGTAAAGTTAGTGCTTCCTCTTCCTGCTGTATTATATGCTTTATAATCCTTTGTCTGTACTTTTCCATTAGTTTTCCAAATATTTCCTTCTACAATAGTAGTTTGTGATGTATCTCCATCATTTCCATTCCACCAACTATATATATAATGTGATGGATTAGTACTTAATGTTGGTAAGTTTCCTAAAGATAATGTTATTGCATTTGGTACATTTACAACTGGTGCTTCAGGAGGTGTTATCAATCTTGGTGTAAACCCAGCTGGTGTAGCAGGTGGTTGCACTGTTGGTGCATTTATTTTTGGTGCTGCTGCTACCTCTGGTGTACTTGGAGTTACATTCACTGCTGACACTGCTGCAACTGTTATTCCTTGTAATGCTGGTACTGTACTTGGTGTAGTTACACTTGGATTTGGTTCATTAGGAGGTGTCATTTCATCTATTGCAACCTTTTCAGGAGCTGTCAATGTTATTTCTCCCACTTCAACTGTTGGTGGACTAACAATTGGAGCTGTTATATCTTTCTTTACTACTGTTTTTTCAACTATACTTTTTTCAGCTACTGCTTTTGGTGTTATATTTGCTCCAAAAGCTATACTATCAACAAATTCCAATGGATTTTTAACTATTCCATATTCCCCATAATATTTTCCATTAGAAAATTGTCCATATCCCATATTTTTTCCATAAGAAGCAGAATATTCAGGTCCATTAAAGTTACTTTCAGTCTTGTTCTTATTTTTACTATAATTTCCCCAATTTACAAAGAAGAACACTTGATTTGATTTTTCTAATGGTTTTACCCAAAATTGTCCTCTTTGTGTCAACTTCTTTATTTTTAAATCTATATCTTTCATGCTTTCTTCAGCTTCTTTAAGCATTTGAGATATATTTTCTTGTTCCTTTTCTATTTTTACTTTTAATTCTGTTCTTAATGGGGCTTGTACTGCTTCATCAGCATAAGAAAAACCACCATTTATTAAAAATGTTACCAATAGTGCTACTGAATAACTTAATCTTTTATTGTTTTTTAAAAAACTTTTTAAACAATTTTCAACTTTTTTATAATCTTTCATATTTCCCCCCTCTTATCTTAGACCTGCATTATTTAGTTTTTCTAATTTTTCTAATTTTTCTTGATATGCTTTTAATTGTGCTTTCTTTTCTTGATACTGTTGCACATCTGCTTGTAGGGCATTCATTTCATCTGAAATTCTTGTCATTTCATATTCCATTATTTCCCCTCTTGTCATTCCTTTATGTGATTTTTTATCTTGCTCAACAACTATTTGTTCTTCTTCAACTGCTACTTCTTCACCTTTATCATTTATAACCACCTGTTCCTCAACTTTCACTTCTTCTTTTATCTCTTCTTTTTTCTTATCTGCTTCCTTTAACAACCTTGATACTTGAGCTTCTTTACTTTCATCTGTACTTGTATCCATATTAGTACAAGCAAGTATTAATAAAGATAATGATAGTAATAATATCTTTTTCAAAATTTTCCCCTCCCTTTATTTTTCTTCTGTAATATTTTTTAAAGCTTCTTCAACTTGATTTTTTGTTTCTTCAACATCTATCTCTTCTTGTCTTGCTTTTTTAGCTATATCTAACATATTATCTATTTTTTCTTTTGCTTTATCTACTTTATATTTAAGCTTTTCATCCTCTGTCATATTAGCTAATTTTTCTTTTTCTGTTTCAACTTCTTCTGCTGTCATTTCTACTTGGTAACCTTTTGCTTCTTTTTCTTTTTTTCTATCTAACTCTTCATAATATTCTCTTTTTTCTTCTAATATCTGCATAGCATCTCTGTCTTCATTATTTATTTTGTTATTACTACATGCAATTAAGGATACTACACTTAAAGGAACTAATAACATTTCTTTTATTTTCATTTTTCCCCCTCACTATCTTATTTTTTGAATTTTTTCAAAATTACTTACTATTTCACTGTTTTCAGCTATTTTTTCATTTATTTGACTTAAATATTTTGAATAATCTTTTACTAAACCATCAAAAGTATCTTTAAAGAATTTTGTTTTTCTTTCTTCTGGAGCTGCTTCAAGTTTTTCTTCAATACTTGCTTTTAACTTCTCTAGCTCAACATTTTGAGCTGCTGCTCTTTCTGAAAGTTCTCTTTCCTTTTGAAAACGAGCCTCTTCTTCCTTTACTAAATTATCATACTCTGCATTAAGTCCTTTTAACTCAGAGATAATTTCATCATTTGCAAATATTCCAATAGATAATAAACCAAACAATGTTAAAATAATTTTTTTCATAGATTCAACCTCCCTTTTTTATATCACTTATTACATATATATATATAATTTATATAATTGTCTTCATTGTATCATTTTTTTTACATAATGTCATTATAAATATTTATCTAACATTCATTTTATGAATAGGATGTGATATTGTCTTAAGTAATAGGATATGATTTTGTCTTAAAATTTAATATATTTTTAATAAGTTTATTGTAACACTTTACAGTTTTTGCTACAAATATTTTTATAAAAAAATCAGGGATATTAATATCGGTTGTATAATAAATAGTGTTGATGGGATAAAAAAATTCTA
>UMFJ01012123.1_pt1 | contig 19230 bp, 25 predicted proteins | sample 1964991 | NCBI WGS metagenome assembly UMFJ01 (sample SAMEA4836044, study PRJEB28245) | human gut metagenome | biome: gut microbiome; material: fecal sample | place: Denmark | collected 2008 | reverse complement strand
TGAGGGTGTTTGCCCTCGATGTGGGGATAGGCCGGAACCGGGGAATACAGTTTACATTCCCGCCAGATCCGGCCATGCTTTCGATGTTGACACCATAATGACAGTACAAGAAAGGGAATACGAGATAACCCTATAGGAAATCCATTGGATTCCCTATAGATTCACAATGGATTTCTAATATACTTCCCTTTTCATATTGGACGTTTTTACATCACCTTGCTATCATAGGATACCGGCTAACGTGCGCTATACCCGGTTGAAACGCACACTTAATCCCTTCATGTCACTGGCGAACCATATCGCCAGTGGCGATATGGTTCCCACAAGGAGCCATTATGAATCTTTCCACAAACACCCCAACCTGTTACGGCGAAGCCGATACACGTAAATTCCTGGCCGAACTGTTAGAGGACACTGAGCATCGCAGCAAAGTTGTTATGCTCCAGTTTCTTATACAGTCGTTCTATGAAATTCGTGTTCCTGCTACTGCAATCCCCGATGTTCAGGCATGGGGGCTAAAGCATCTGGCAGGTAAAGGTTTTTATCTGTACCCCTTGGTAGAAAAAGTCTATCTGGTCAGATTCGATAACTTCTCTATATCGCTGGATAACCAGCAACTGGGGCTAGGCGTAACACTCGACGTTTTGTCGCTCGTTGTGGGTGAATCAAGTGAGCCAGCAATCTATCAGGCATACAAGGAGCTGAGGGAATACATCCTCTCTCATGCCGATACGCTAGAGGGCGCGTATACCTACGCTAAACTCTCTCACTCTATCTAATCACTGGTTTAGGCCAGATCGCCGGACTGTTTAACAGTCCGGTTTTTTTTTGGGCTTGGATACCTATGGGATTTCCCAAGGAAACACTAAAGATTTACTTTGCATACCTTAAGGATTTATGTAATATAGCCAAAGGAATCACTAAACAGGGGTGCGTAACAATGGCTATATATGCAATTTCGATCTCAAAAGGCGGGGTTGGAAAAACTACATCAGGTGTACATATCATTGATGAAATTAATCCAGATGTAGTGTTCGATCTGGATTTACATAACAGCCTGAGCGTAATCAACAGACTGCGCCCGGACGATAAAAAATGGCCGATAGTGACCGTTTCAGATAAAGCGGAATTATTGGCACATCTTAAGAAAGTAGATGAGGAAGGGAAAACGGCTGTTATCGACTGCGGCGGGTTTGATGCTGATATTAACCGCGTTGCGATAGCCGTTGCTGACGTGATAATCGTTCCGGCCAATGACGATGTTACTGAGCAAATCGGTTTGGCTACCTTCGATACCGTTCTGGCTGAAATCTCAAAGCAGACGGGCAGAGATATACAGGCTCACGTTTTGATGTGTAAAACGCAACCTAACCAGAAACACTTCCCGGACATGGATGACACCATGAAGAAAGTTCAGCACATGACGTTACTGAACGGGAGACTGTCATACCGTAAAGGCCGCTATGGATTTACAGACTCACTACGAAAAGGAATGGGAGTGACACAAATTAAGCATGGACGTAGTTCACAAGCAGGGCGAGAAGTTATCGAACTGGTAAAAGAGTTACGGGCTTTAGCTGAAAGCTGAATTTGATGTATAATGGGAATCCTTAGGAAATCTATAGGATGTATTTTAGATTTCCTATAGATGCCCTTAAGAATCCCAAGAGGTTTCCAAATGAAAAATAAACAATCTATCTTCGATGCCGCTCTCAATATTGGAAATGAAGCGCCTCTACAGGTTAATACTGAAAAGAATAATGCAGCACCGGCACAACGTACAGTGCGTACAAAAACACTGAAAGCGATCCCAACAACATATTTTGACGCCCATCAGAAGCTGCGGGATACGAACAAAACAAATCTGGATTTCTCCAATTACATTATGGAAGCATTACGCGAAAAGTTGGAGAGGGAAGGGGGGATCTAGGATTCCATTCAATTTCCTTTGTATCCCCCTTGGGAAATCCTAAGGATTTCTTTTGGATGTATGAAAGAGGTATCATATGAGTCAGCATAGACTAACCGGATTAACTCCCGGTGGGAAAGTTGACGTTCTGCTAGGTTGGGACAGTCCAATGTCATGGTTTTTTTTGGTGATCGAGCCAGAAAGCGACGAACCTCTGTATTCCAACCTCTACGAACAGCACCCGGAGTCACTTGATTTGGCACACTTTCAGAAGGTGCTTGAGCGATTCGGGATAAAAAATATCAACTTGTCACCCGGCCATGAATCCGGCCTTTATGAGCTACTGCAATCAGACCGAGTTGCAAACAAATAACTCAAAGAGTCCTTACATAAACCCTACGGATTTCCCAAGGATTTACCAAGAAAACCCGTAGGATTTACGTAAGATACCTTAGAGAATTTATGTGATGTGCCTGATATAGTTTACCCGTGGATCAACAGAAAGCCGCCAGTTCTGGAAGGCTAGTATTCACTAAGGTAACGATGAGACTGCAAGATGTTGCTGTTATTGCTACCCGCTTCCCTGATGCAGACTTTTGGGTAGTGCGTAGAGGCTCTTTAAAATCCGTGGGGGAACCAACCTATACGTTCAATCCAGAGCATATAGGAATAAAGGTTTTCAGAACAGATATTGTTCTGCCTAGATACCTTTACTACTGCCTGATGCACATTCACTCATCGGGCAAATGGGAATCCTTAGCCACGGGTACGCTGGAGCTGGTAAACATCCGTGTTTCTGATATTAAGCATATCGCGCTAAAACCGCTCTAAACCTAACGCGTAAGCACGCTACTAAAACAGGGCAGGTAACAACTGCCCTTTCTTTTAAATCGTTGTGAGGGGCTTTTAATGACGATAACAATCGAGTTACCAGATACCAATGAACAACGCCTGATTTTGCTTCGTGATGGTGTCGAACGTGGGTGCAAAGCACTGCTAAATAACCTCAATGCTCCGCGCTATGGATCTGTGCCCGATTTCAACGCGGCCATATACGGTGAGAAACATTTACTGACAGAGAACGAGGGATGGCAAGCACCGGCACCGGAACTTATCCGTGCGTGGTTCGGGCAATTTCAGACAGTGTTCACTGAGTACGACAGTGAAGATAAACTGGCCGCGTTATTAGGTTTACACGGTAAACAAGCCGGACGCCGTATACGCGCTTTCAAAAGCGGCGAAATGCCTATTCCATATGGAATCTGGCGACATTTTTTGGTGCTAACTGGCCGTGCGAGCCAAGAAATTATTCCGGTATTAGGTATCTTCGACATGACACCTAAAAACGGCCACCAATGAACCTCCGCGCGTCCTCCTTTCTCTGTTAGTCCTGACGATCTTACGCTTCCTCGCTCATTCGCTCGCGCTGCTCGGTCATGAGTCTGCGGCGAGCGTTGCCGATTTTTAACTTAAAATAGGCACGTAAACGCTATTCCTGAGGCGATTGGTTGTTTTTCCATCCTGATATATATCCTGACGACAAAAACGTTTCTGCGAGCGTTAGAAGCGCAATTTGCCCCCCTTCCTGTAAGACTGGGTTTTGCGAAGCCACGGAACGTAAAGCGGTGCTGTTGGTTGACGGTCGGAGACAAAAGGAATGTTCAGCGATTTGCCCGCTTGCGGGTGCTACTTAGGAGCGTAGCGACAAACCGAACCGGCGCGACGTTTACGTCGCTGCAAGGGCGGTCACTTATCCAGAGCTGTAAGGCTCTTATATTTATATATCTTGTTCTCTAAAAGAGAAGGACTGTCTCCACGCATCTAACCTTCTGATTGCATACAATAAAAAAAACCATTTGCATCTATATGTTCATAACTTATTTAAACGGATCTCAAAACGGTTTTTTTAGCGTGATAAGTCGGGGGGAATAGCGTGTTGGTGACTACTTATTGACCAGAGCCATGTTAGAGGCGTAGCAAAGCCTCCGTTGATACGGATAAGCTGAAAAAGGTAGGTCAGGCGGTGTTAGGGTCGTCAGAACTGGCGACGGTACGGTAATACATGATGCGCTTATTCAGAAGGTGTTTCACCGAAGCTAAATCGATACCTTCATGCAATCCTTGCCGGATTTCACTTTGAATCTGTTTGGCAACCATATGCCGCAGCTCTTCATCTTTTTTCGCTACAGCAACCTTGGCCGCTTTCTGAATTTTCTTCATTTCCTGAGAGGCTTTACGGCGCTTCCAGGTAGTTTCGAGATACTGCTGTTTCTGGCGTCTACGTGCTTCTGTAAGGCTGATCGCGGCTTCCCCCTTCTTTAACAGTCCGCGATTTATCCATGCTAACTGTTGATTTTGTGCTCTTTTAAACGCATCCGCGCCTACACCTATAAAATCGAAAAACAGTTCCGTGACTTCTATTTCAGCAGGGAAATACTGCTTGGTGACTTTATCCCAAATGAGCTTGTACTGGATCAATCCCCACGCGGCCAGCGTGTGTGCCGCTCGGGTAGCACGAGTGATTGAGAGATTACCGGCTTTTGAAACCGTCGCCAGTCCCGCTTCATTCGCTAAGGTTGTAAAACAAGCCGGAATCGTGCCTGAGGCAATATGAAGGTGATAACACATTGCATGAGTAAGAGCGCAGATAGCCCGAGCACGATGTTTATTGAAGTGGCGCTGCCGTTCTATGCGTTGATGTGTCTTATGATGGTAGGCAGGAAGGAAATAGAAACCCTCCCAACGCGATACGTCGCGCTTGGACACCACATTGATCAGGCGCTTATTGAACGCTGGCAATTCGTGTTTATGGTGTGCCGGTATCTGAAACGCAGGATTAGCGTTGAGTACATAGCAATCACGAACTAACGGAGTAGGGGATGTGTTTTGTTCAGACACCGCCGCCCGCACTTATGGCGAACAGGGGTTGATTTGAGGAATACATAGGTTATAATCCTTCTTAGGTTTCGTACCTAGCCCTGACTATCATGTCCGCTCGCCAAAGTAGAGCATGATTTTCGGGGCTTTGTTTTTTGGGCTTCTCAACCCTTCCTTCACCACCTTTTGGCGTGGTCTACCTGAAATTCTTTGTGTCTTGCAAACTTAGCGATGAAATTTATCACTACCAGCACCTTTCTACAAGGTCGAGGTTTGGTAAGCAGAACGGACTAATCATAACTAAATTATTTACATTGATCCAGAATGAAGATCCAAAAACAATCCCGGATCACTTTACCGACAATCCTGTTATGTTCTACAGGCTCCCTGTGGAACATAGCGGGATTCAACAACCAAAGGGCGTTAGCTTCATTGCTCTATTCAAATAACGCGATCTGGGCAGCTTTAAAGCGCTCTATTTTACCTTTGTACTCATCACGCTCTTTCTCGGCCTTGTGCAAGGCTGCTTTCAATCGGGCGATCTCATTACAGTGTTGCTCGTAGGCCATCAGTGATTTGAGTAACGTCTGTGAAGCGCGTTTTTCCTGCAACAACACGCCTACGGCCTCCAGTGCATCTTCATGTTCCGGCTGTGGCCTGACCGTTAATGTCCCCATACATACTCCTCAAATGGCTAAACATTGAGGCCAGTCTTGCTTTCACGCCAGAATGCTATCATTTTTTGTTCGGCCGGTCGCGCCCGGGTTGAAAAAATGATAGCAAAAATCCGCAGCTCGATGCGCTGCAGAAAGATAAAGTGATAGCAAACAGGGAAGGGGTAGCCCTTCCCGTTCTTCTGGTTTACTGCGACAGAAGCCTGAATCCCAAGCATTCAGAACGGTATATCATCTTCAAACGGTGGTGGTTCATTTCCTGCTGCTGGCGCAGCTCCGGTACTCTGTGGTTGTGGTTGGCTCTTATTATCAGGTTGAGCAGTGTTTTGTGGCCGCCCGCCTAACATCTGCATAGTGCCACCGACGTTCACAACAACTTCTGTGGTGTATTTCTCCACGCCAGCTTGATCAGTCCATTTACGTGTTCTGAGCTGGCCTTCAATGTACACCTGTGAACCTTTACGGAGATATTCACCGGCGACTTCGGCCAGCTTCCCGAATAATACTACGCGATGCCATTCAGTCTGCTCTTTCATCTCACCGGTTTGTTTGTCACGCCAACTTTCTGACGTGGCTAACGTGATATTGGCAACAGCGCCACCGTTCGGCATATAACGCACTTCAGGATCTTGGCCTAAATTGCCAACCAGAATTACTTTATTAACACCTCTTGAAGCCATGATAATCACCTTTTTTGTATGAAGCCTATTTCATTACGATCCTACCAGCGAATACGCCCATACTTGCTCATGATTTTATCAATAACATCAGCAGTAGCCGCAGGACACCCATTTAGGAACGACTTACGGGCATTAAAAGTACGACTTGGATTAAATGCCCCATGTTTTTTCTTTATAATGCTGAAAAATTTCCGTTCAGCACCACTGCATTCACTACTACTGTTACCTGTAGCTTTACCATACATACATAAAACGACTGTACATGGATCACTATTATTTACAGGTTCAGAAACAACATCGCCTAAATCAACATCATCATAATTTTCATCGGCATAAGCTGCTTGTAACGGCAAGAAAATACAAAGTAGCGCACTGATAATTAACTTTTTCATTTAACCCCCAAGCATCCCCATGATGCGTTTAACATAGTCTTGAGTTTCTTTATATGGTGGTACATCACCATATTTATCTACTGCTTTTTCCCCGGCATTGTACGCAGCAAGAGCCAAGCGTAAATCGCCATATTTATTTAATAAATGTGAAAGAAAACCCATTCCAGTTTTTATATTCTGCTCTGGATCAAAAGGGTCAATACCCTTTGATACCGTATGGACAGGCATTAATTGCATCAGCCCTTTAGCACCGGCCTTGCTTACAGCGTTAGGATTGAATGATGATTCTTGCTGTATCAATGCCTTTATTAATTCCTCACTGATATTATATTTTTCAGCGTACCGTGTAATTATCTCGGCTATATCTGCCGGAATGTCACGGCGAACACCATTAACTACAGGATGAGATACAACCGCTTTAATTTCTTTTACGACTTCTTTCTGAATAGTCGCCAGTTGATCAAGAGAACGTGTTTTACCCCATGATGATTGCATCGCTTGTGTCCACTGAGCTGATGCGCGGGGTTCATCGCCATATCTCTCACTGTTGTAGCTTACCGGCACAACTGATTGTGCCGGTTCTGCCGAGTCGCCATAAAGCGAAGCGTATAATAACTCCGCGTCACTGGCGGCCAGAGTCTGACCGCATACAGCAAATAGCATCATCAAAAGGGTACGTTTTTTCATGGCGCAATACCTGGAGCCGTGACGGTCTGACGTTGCGGCTCGTTGCCAAGCCCTTCTGGAACCGTCAGATCACGATAAATTACGTGCCGTTCTGATAATTCGAATAGCTGCCCGCTTCCTCCCTTCATCGTCGTGGAACATCCTGATAACAGCGCAATTGCAGTTAAAATAAGAATAATTTTTTTCATGGCTATTACCTGTTTTTCTGGAATGAAACGAGGTGGTGAGCATGATCAACTACAACGTAGTTATCGAGGCCAACCAGAAGTTGCAGCGCATCTAAAACCGGCATTGTGCGGTGAACATACGCAATCGGCGGAATAGGCTTATCAACCAGCAATGCCGCCTCTCTCGGAGCTGGATAGCTTGTAACGAGGCGATACCCCGTAGGCTCAAGCAAATAATCAATAGCCTGACGTACCGTTTTTACATCCTCCGGCCAGACTGTACGCATATATACAGTCAGTGGATCGACAAACTGGTAGCGCGGGTCTTTGGTGTTAGCTGGTATCGAGCCACCATTAGTAAATGTCCCGTTCACATTAACGTCATAGCCATACATTGGGCGGCTTGAGGTCGTAGACACTTCCGTGACAGTGTAAGGTTTTACCGCTGATGAGCCGCTCGTCGTTGTGCTGCTGCCAGAAAATGGATTACGCGCGGCTTGTGTGACCAGTGGAAGCGCCAGTAAGCAAAGTACGGCAGCGGTTTTAATTGACATAGTTTTCATAGAGAACTTTCCACGGTTTAATAAACATTTCATCTTCTGTAATGATGCGAATTGGCGCACCGGCATGAAGCGTTACAGTAGGTACAATTTGCAGATATTTTTGAGCGATACCGGATGCCTGATTACGCGCCCCTTCGCCAAAATTACCGGCGAAACTCTCGTTACCATCACCGGAGCCTTCATAGCTGGTTTTAGTGCCAACCAATGCATACGCAGCAACACCCATTATTTGAGCGACAAGATGGCGATCCACCTCATCACCCTCAACTGCCGGGGTTCCCATGCGATCAAGAACGCTGGCCTTACGAAAATCAATGCGGTTTCCATCTGGCAGAACTAACCATTGAACGGTAAAAGCAAGGCGGTTCTGGATAACTTCATTAACCCCGGATGCGCGGATTGCTTTAATGGTTAACTGGCTACCCTTAGGAGCCAAAATATAGGAGTTAGTGGCGTCATAAACATCATGCGTAATCATTGCTTTCATTGTTCCACCGGTATAATCAGAAATAGCGGTGTACGTGGTAATAGCGTTAATTTCAGCGCCAACCGGTAATTTTTCTTTACCTTCGACACTGGCCTGATATTCATTGTCTGCCGGATAACCAACTACCCCGCTGGGAACTTTGGACGCTGTGCTGCTACCGCCAAAATCACCGCCGCCAACTGCCCCCCCTGCAATCTTCTGTTGTGCAGCCAGATCAGCTTTCGCTGCGGCAAGCCCCTGAGCGCCAGTATCAACCCCCTGAGCCTCTATCATGGATATACGGCTTTGTAAGGCGCTGCGTTGCTGGTCTAATTCAGCAATGCGCTGGGCATTATTATTTTTCCCGCCAGAAAGAGAGGATGTGCTGCTTGTACCCATAGAACTAGCAGGACGAGAGATAGCTTCACCGGAGTCGGCATATCGTGTCTGCCTTGCTTTAAGCGCACGTTCAACTTCCTGCGCCTTAAAGCGGGCTTCTACATCGCCAATTAAATCTTTCTTGCGATCGCCTGTACCGGTACTACCTTCTCCAGTAGCACCGCTGGCACTTGCCGATGAAGTTTTAGGGAGCGATACATCAAACGGGCTTTTCTTGGGTTCTGAGGATTTATCTCCCTGTGCCAGAGACTTCTCACGATTGTTAAGCAGCTTCTGAAAACGATCAGGATCGTTATCAGCAGCAGATTTTTGTTGCGCTGTTGGTTCTGCTTTCTTTACGTCTTCCTTCTTATTATGATTTACAATGTTGTAAATCATATTAATAAAAAGAAATAAGGTAATAGTCCCGACAGCAACAATAAGATAAAGCTGACCTTTCTTTTTATAGGTCGCTGGCTTTTCATCAATGCGGGTTTGACGTTCTTCCATAATTAGGATTCCCCATTGGTGGCGTTATCAGCTCTTTTAATTTCCAGCTCAACACCATCTAATGTAAGAGTAAATTTAGGATAGATACCTGACATAGAATAAATAGCATAAGCATCATCGTATTTAGTCGGGACAATAGCTTTTTTCCCTCCAACCTCTGCCTGTACAGCCATTAATCCACGATTAGGGTTAGACAGTCTGATATACGTAAAGCGCCCGTCATCATAAACATCAGAAATGATATTTTTCCCGGCAAAGCCTGAACCAGTGCTCCAGTTATAGCGAGTAAAAATGTGATAACGGTATTTACGTAAAGCATCCATTACAGCAGTACGTTTGCTGGATTCTGCATTCAGGCGCATTTCATTAAGCTGACTTCTCATTGCGCCAGCATCAGCCATACCCGCCGCAGAATAAGAGCTGATAGCGCTACGGTCAGTACGGCTCAATATGCCACCGCTACCACCTTTTATGACTACACATGCCATATTCTGAGAGGCAGGTACGCGAGTTGCTTCTATGTCCAGTGCTTGGCCGTTCGTGAGAAAGACGGTTGCCATTGTCTTTTCACCGCCATTTTCTGCCGATGTGGGACGGATCAGAACCTGATTTGCTGCCCCGTCAACATCCCAAAGAAGGTTAGAGTTCTTGGGTTCAGAGGTAACAATCTGCGTACCTTCTGGTAACTGGACGCGTGTACCGAGGTACAAGGCTGAATTGACTTTCAACACCATATTTTCTTTCCAGCTAACAATACGGCATTGTGCGGCTTCTGCGCTCGAATAGGCAAAAACAGCGGTAACAGCTAAAAGGGAAAATGTTTTTTTCAGTTTCATGTGATTACCTATCAAGTTCTTCTTGAGACAAAATAACGATGCCGAGCGGATTTATTTTTAACCAACCAACAGATTTCTCGCTGACCTGATCCCGAGACAATAAAGTCCATGTAATACGAATCATGTGAGGCTTAGGTTCGCCGTTAACTTTCCCTTCACTGTTATAAGTAGTTTCATCCCATGTAATCGTCGTTCTTATTACAGGTTTCTTCTGACCAGAGAAATCCCCCTCAATCTGATCGTAATGGTCAAGTCTGACATTAGACACATCAATCCGAGCCTGAGCAGAAGGATTAGCCGCAATTTTTGTAGCTTTATCCGCAGCGTTAAACCCTGTTTTTTCAGTGAACTGATTGAATAACGTCTCACCTAAAAATACTCCGGCCTCTGCATAATCACGCTTAATAGTTTCCGCATGAACCTGAAAACGGGACTCTACATATTTTGACAGGCCAGAGTTTACCGTTCTGACATAAACCGGTTGCTCATCTTCGGGCTTAAATTCATCAATCGCCGTTGTACCATCAGGATACATTTTCACCCAAACTACTTCATGAGTGCGTTTAGATGCCTCAACAGCATTATTAGCTTTAACCACCGAGTAAATATTAATTAAAGCCAGCCCAAAAACCGCCGCTAATAAAATACTTCTATCCGAACGCAGAACAGCAAATTTAGTTTTGCTGGCTACCCGATTACTTTTATCAACATCTTTTTTATCTAATGGCATAATTCATTACCTATATAAGCGCTTTAATAGCCTGAGCAGCGAGTTTCTTGGCTGTATTGTTAACAGCTTTACCTGTGTCTCCAACGCCAGAACTTAACATTTTTGCAAAAGTGAAAGAGCTGAATATCATCACGCAAGATATAAATCCAAAGACTATTATTGCTATAAGCAACCCTAAATTTTCATCTGTAACAACCAATGGAGCTGAAACATCATAATTACTATTAATCAGCGCCGTTCCAGGGTTCTGAAAATCCCCCGCTGCGTTAATTGTCGCTTTCATCACTAACATTGTTAGTAAACATGTTAACCGGAGAACTATTCCACAAACCCCCCAACCAATCATGAACCTTACCCAACCGTCAAAAATACCACGAGTCCAAGGAGCAATGAGAAAAGGAATAAAAAGAACGCCAATCATTTGAGCTAACGCTATACCCAATGTCACATAAACATCAGAAAGATAGAAAGCCACTTGCAGGAACAGTGAAATTACCGCCCAAATGATAGTAATAGCCCACATATAAATAGTGTCAGTAAAACCAACATCAGGAGCCTGAACAGCTTGATTAATCACCCTATCAATGAAGTTAGATAGGAACATTCTGTCTTTGGAACCAATAGTCAGATACTGGAAGGTGTCTGCCAACTCGTTAAATGCATATTTAACGGTATCCGTAACCATGCCATATGAAGTAATCAATGCCATTGTGACAAACCATACAATTATAAGGGTGAATATTGCCACCCAATCAGCTTGTCCATATATGAATTTAATTATTTCACCTACGGCGCATACAAACATAAGAAATGTTGCTACAGCCATAACGAAAACATAAATATCACTACCAGAACTTGAAAGGACGGCATTTACATATTCGTTAATGTTTGCATCTATTTTCTGCGTAACCGCATTATCAAGCGCGAACGCAGGAAATACAGCAAAAATGCCAATCAAAATTATCAATATCTTGTTTTTAGACAAAGCAATCTCCTTACGGACTAACCGTAATAAAAAACGCCTAATTATTTATCTAGGGGATAACCCAAGATATAATTTTGCGCCTACAATACCGTCCCTACGTTCGCCAAGTTTTTCGAGCAAGCAAGATGCCTCAAAATCAATATTTGCTTGTGTTATTTTCCCCGGCCATCTTGTGGCTGTAGACTGCCCTTCAAGAGAGTCATATAGCTTAACTAACTCACTTAGCTTTTGTTTACTCTGTGTATTAGAGTAACCAGCATAGGCTTGCTTACAATAACGGGGGGTTCCACGATTAGGAATAGCTTCATCAGCGCGATTAGCTGCCTCTATCTGACACCCTATCGTGTTTTTTGATTGACAGCTTTTTTTGAATTTTTCAATCAGTGGCTTATGCTGCTCATCAATTTTCTTTTGAATTGGATCAACATATTTATCAGCAGCATTAGCCCCAAAAGAAATAATGCCTAATGCAAAAAATGAAACCAAAAAATTTACATTTTTCATTAATTGTTCCCCTTATATGAATCAGCCATAGCTTTTTCTTTTAAAGCACGTGCCCTTGCCATTTTATTAAAATAATCATTTGCAATTTGATTAGACATACTGAAATCAGTATTAGTTTGGGCTTGCTGGTTAAGATTCTGCTCAATCATTAATTGATTCTGTCGCGCAATTAATTGCTGAGTGGCAAGTGAGTCATTGTCCCCTAGAGCATCAAGTGCTTCTTTTGTTTGTTGAGCTTGTTCTGTTTGGCTAACAATATTAGCGTCAAAGTTTTTCGACGCTAAATCCTGTCTAACAGACGCTTCGGCTTTACGTTTTCGATATTGGAATATTGCTTTTGCACGTTCGCGATCATCGCCAGTATAAGGAATAGCCGCATTCATTTCTGACCATTCTTGATCTGACATACCCCAACCGTTCAGGAGCTTATTACGCTCTACCGCATCATCCCAAGGCTTACTACCAACGTTTGGATCATCACCAGACGCATAACGAGGGTCATAAAGGTCAATATTTTTCAGGTTATTGAGGAAGTTCTGTAAATCAACCCCCTGCAAAGTCGTTTTAAGCCGTTCTGCTTCACGCAAAACCTGCTGATAATCGGCCAGCATCTGATCATAACGCTTATACGCTTCAAGCAACTGCGTATTACTTAAAGCGGTTTGTTTAATGTATTCCTCATAATCACGGATACCCTGTGAAAGCTCACGTAGCTGACCTGCAATTTGTGTAAAGTCATCAACAGGCACACCTGCATAAACAGGAGAGGAAAGGATACCAGCCATGATTACAGCTAATAATGTACGTTTCATAGGTACATAGTCTCCATATCACGTTCTGTCTCAACCGGTGTTTTTGGCAGTTTAAGCCCCTCAACAATCCGGCCTATTGCTTCATCTATATCATCCGTTTCAGCATAAATAGTTTGCGCCAGAGCTGCCTCATGCGCAGTAGACGTACATATAGCGTATTGTTCCGACTCTACAATCAAATTAATAACTTTTGCTATTTGAGCTTCCGGGATAACGATATAAGCCTGCTGCGCTCGTTTCAGTTTCCTTATTATATCTACTTCGTCAGGAGAAATACCGAACGCTTTAACATAGTGTTCCGTGTTTGCTTTTGGATCACTCATAAAGATAAAGACAGAAGCAGCAGAACGCAGAGTTTCCCACTCATCCAAGTTTGAGTAATGCTGTGGGTTCTGTGTCCAAAAACTCATACCGCCACCGTGCTTAAACCAAGTACGAGCCTTGGTTATCGCCCAATTAGCCGCACCGGGAACAGAGAGTGTGTACTGAGCCTCATCAATATCGAGCATTTTTGGTAAGTTACGATATTTTGCAGACTCAAAGAGGCGAACAATACGGAAAAATATTTCATGCTGCACAAGCTGTGCTGTTTGCGGCTTATCTTTTACTGCTGCAAGGTTATAGGCGGCTACTGGCTTATCTAGAACGCCGATAGCATCAACTTCATTATCAAAAAGCCGTGCATAATAACCATTATCAAAGAACGCAGCCATTTTATTACGAATACTGTTTCCACATTTAGCCATCAATGTAGAAAGGGTATTAACTGACAAGCGCCCTTCCTGATTACCGAATTGTTGACGCAGCAAACTTTTAATTGCATCGGCAAGCTCATTAGATTCATCTGGAGTAAGATATTTATCTTCTTCACGTTCATTGAACTTAACCATCATTTTTATTTGCTCAATAACGTGAACAATAAAATCGGTATCATTTTCACTTTCAGGTGTAGCGAATGTACTAAATCCCGATTGCATATCATCGGATAACGTAAATGCGGCTCCATCTTCTTTAAAAAAGTTCGCCAGCGGCAATGTGCCTTGATCAATATCCAGAGCAGAATACATTCCACCTAACTTAGTAAAATGTGATGCTATGACATTTTTTAAGAACGATTTTCCTGAACGAGTCGGGCCAACACCATTAATAAGACATTTTTCACCGACATTGGGAGTAAAGAAGAAAGGCGTACCATCATCTGATTCAAAGACATACCAAGCCTCCTCTTTTTCAAAACCTTTATCCCATGTTTTAATACCCTGATGCGAACGATAAAACAGCGCTGCCGCACCGACTTGAGAGGAATTATAAAGCATGGTTCTGTAGGATTTTTTAGGGCTACAGACCTGCATATTGAAATACGCATCTTCAAGCCCAACCCCTTCCCAAATTAAAGTCATGGAGTCAGAAATAACACGATCAACTTCTTTTGCCGCCTCGATTAGCTTATAGGGGTCAGTATTAAAAACCGCTATAGACGAAACATACTCACCAATACGATCTGGCGAGTTTGACGCATCCATTAGTTCTTCTTGCATCTTTTTAAGGTGCGGATTTTGTTTAACCTTATTTTCAAGGCGTTCACTATCTACACGGTTATTCATTAATTCAGCAAAACTAATTTGATTACGGTAAATTTCGTTCTCTTTAGCAGTGAGAATCAATGAGCGTTTTAAAGCTGAAACCGTACTGAAACGGTTGAAGAATACATAGTTCCCACGTAATAAAGTGGGACGTTTTCCGCTTACATCGCTAGCCCAAACACCCTCGGGAACTGCTTTCTGCCCTTGCTGAACGATACTTGCTATACGGACGTATACCGGTTCTATAGACTCGATTTTCAGCATCGGCACACCATCTACCATGACGTTCTTAACATCTTCGGCGTCAAGCGTGTACTGATCCCAATTTTCTGTAGGAACGGGACAAGGCTTATTAGTCAGATAACGAGGATTGAAGTTCGCCAGAAATTTTTGTAGCCGCCAGATACCTTCAACGCCCATTTCCACATTATCAGGAGAGAAGAACGATAAACGGCCATCGAGATCTTTTAACGTATCGTGCAACTTACGGCACTGCTTCTGATACTCCTCAACCTCTATCATGTAGGCATCTTTGTTTTTGAACACAAGTCCGACACGTTTACGTGCATCGGGATCAAAAATGCTGTTAAAAAGATTCTTCGCAAAGGTAGTCGAGAAAATGCTGTTCAGATTTTCATCCGGCATAATCTCTATAGTCCAAAACAACTTGGAATCATTGAGATTACGTACTTTATTTAAGAATGCCTGACGGCGTTTTGAAAGGAGCTGGCTACGTGGGTTCTCACGTTCTGCCAGCTTAACCTTAGCGCCTTCATAGTGCAGATAATATTCCGATAATGACACGTTGGCCGGAAGTAACTGAATAATGTTACGTAAAATCACGCTAAGAGACTTGCGTACCGGCTCTGTGATAGATGAAGGGTCTACGCCGGTTAACGCCAAACCACCAACAACGGTGCCAGTGTACGTATACACCGCCCCTTCATCGTGACCGGCCAGATTCAATTGTTCGTTATATTGACTAGAAGGCATGGTGTACCCCCTTACTTCTGCAACCAAGCGAACAGCAAGGCAAGGTTAAACACGGCAATAGCACCGATACAAACACGCAGAACCCAAGCGAGCGCCCCGCCACTTTGTTTCGGAATAGCGATCCACATCAGAATTGCTACGCAAGCGGATAAAAAGGCAACAAACAACGTACCTGCACCGCCGATAACGTCCATAACTTCCTGCATCCAATTGATAATTTTCTGCATATAGCTACTATCAGCACTAGGCAGAGAAACATCATTGTTTACAGCGAGTGCCGCCGTAGAAAACAACGAGGCACCAACAAGGGACGCCCACTTCATCCCCTTGTGTTTTACCTGTGAAAATTTACCCATAACTTTCTGTTTCATGTAACATTATCCTTTATGGCTAGAGAGTTTGATAAAGACAACTTTTCGCTGCGTTGTTTTGCTGTTATTGAGGTTCCCTGAGCTGAAGATCACACGACGCCAAACGATATGAGCATCAGGATCTTCGCTGTGGATGATGTACATAGGGATCACCGTCAGCAAAACGAAAACAATGAATGCCAGCACCGACAGAATGCTGAAAAACTTAATCGCAAGTACCAACGCAAAGATGTTCAGGAACAGCAGAAGGATGTACATCTGCTGTGGAATGCCAGCTTTCATGTTCCTGGCATTGAAAACCTTCGCGTTCGTGAGGTTCGGATTTCCCTGCTCGTTAGCAGTAGTCTGTTTATCTTGCATCGTTAAGTAAAACCAATCAGTATTACATAAGGCTCTTATAGCACTGAACAGGACTAGGTTCAACAAAGAGATGAAAAAACTTTACGATTACATTGAAGCCTTGAAGCGCCACACGAGACTAAATGCCAACTGGAAGATAGCGGAGTATCTAGGTGTTAGCCGTCAGTTCATCACGACGCTAAGGTATGGGAAGGTTTGGTTAAGCCGAGAAAAATGCTTAGATATCGCAAACGCCTTGGGGATTGACGCAACGGAAATCGTAATGACGATAAACGCAGAAAAGAGTCAATCCCTAGACGAAAAGGAGCAGTGGTTAGCCCTTGCGGAACAGAACCGTACTCCAATCAATCCCCCGCCTGAGTTCAGGCCAGATGGCTCGCCTCGCAGGAGAAACAAATCAAGTAGTACCAAAAAGTAAAAAATCTTGATTTGTATGTCACGAACTTTACATTCTTTACATACTTCTATCAATAGCAAGTTTTGTAAACTGCCATATTTCCTGAGGTAGAGGGATGCAATAGGAAATTTCCTATACACCCTCAACCCATTGGAGGAAGTTATAAAACTGATAATTGTCAACAGTCCAACAAATATCTCCCACAAACAAAACCGCATCAAATCTAATTACCGTCAACCCGCTCATGCTCGCCAGTTTTGGTATTGAACTTAAAAATCAACTTAACTTCGCCATCAACCAAACGGCCAATTTCCGTTACACGTCTTCCCCATTTTGGATCACGGTGAGTCTGTATAATGACGTTGATAGCTCCGCGAATCAGCTCACCCGTAAGATGGTAATCAACCTTACCTGAGGACGCTAAAAGATACTGCATACGAATGATTGCATTCAGGCAGCTACTACCGTGTATAGTCCCTGCACATCCACGAACGCCCGTGTAGATAATCTGCATAAAGGCGTCTACGGCTTCGGCAACACGAAATTCACCTACCCAAACGCGATCTGGTTGTTGACGCAACGTAGCGTGTATAAGAGCCGGGAGATCTATAGGGCTGTCTTTACGCTTTGCAGCTTCCATTGCAAGACCAAACGGAAAGCGCTCATTGATATGTAATTCTTGAGTATCTTCGGCTGTAATGAGTCGTTCACGTTTATCAATGTACTCTGATAGAAAACGCAGCAGCGATGTTTTACCAGAACCCATGTTACCGGAGATCAGGAATATATCTTTCTGCTCAATCATCTCAACGAGGTAGGCTAACATCTCCTCTGTCAGCATCCCCGAATCAATGAAGTTACTTTTCGATAAAGCAATCACTGGAACTTTACGCAGCGACATTGATGAGCCTTGCGGCGTCACTGATACATGAGTGCAGTTCAAACGGCTACCATCGGGTAGACGCGCATCAAGGATCGGGGCGTTTAAGCCAAAATCCTGATTTAGTGTTTTACGCAGTTGTTCAATCAACGACACTAACGCTTCTTCTGAATTAAATGCGCAGTCAGTTTTCTCAAGGACTCCACGACGCATAACATTAATTTTGTCGTACCGGTCAACAAAAATATCGGTAATGTCGGACTGCTTATACAAGCCAAGGATTGGCATCATTTCATCGTGGATTAGATTCCAACGCTTGATACCAGTTTTATCTTCATCAGGGATGTGACCAAACGGATACTGCATATCAAAACTCCTTCCTACAAGGCGTAAGGTTCAAACTTATGAAAATACATCAGCCCATGAGTGTGAGCGTGTGAGGGATCAACAGATCCCGATCTGCTCATGTGTCGAACGTTTCCATCAGTTGTAATAAATTTAGGCCAAGGATTCTTTTGATAGAGTTCTTCATATCTGGCTAAAACCGTTGGAGAAGAAAACAAATAAATCACATGGTCTATTCTTTCCTGCTGCCAATCCTGAACGTGACCATAAAAGTTGAAGTAAACCCGGTTAACGTCCTTCTGTGTTAACTCAACTTCAATCGCTATCTTAACGCCAGCATCATTGACGATTAGCAGATCAGGTCTGCGAATAAATTTTCTTTTGGCTAACTCGGTTTCACTAAAAAAATCCTTAACACCTTTCTGAGTAGTTAAAAAGGATTGGATACTATAACTATGAATGAGTGTATGTAATGGAAACTTACGCAGAGATTTTACTTCAAGATCGGGTTGATAAATTCTTGCTTGTTGAACGCCGTCAGGTGTCAGAGTGATAACTCGCTTACGTGTTCCGGGTACGTACTCCTCTTTCGTAATTCCACTCTCAACTAACTTTTTAAAAAATGCTCCTTGCCCGTCAACGTTAACACTCAACATTTTTGATAACAGATCGCGTGTAGAGAAACCAAACTTGGCAAGCCATATGACAATTTTCTCACGCTTCTGAGCGTTAATATCAAATGTGTTCAAAGCTAGCTCCTGTCAAAAAAATTCGTTATGCACATATACACCTGAGCGTAAACCAGCGAAACCTTACAACGGATAACGTTGCAAGGTTAAGCGGGAGTGGTGCGACGCCGTAAGACGGCGCATAACGATTGTGCATATGTGTATAACAACGTTCATACATAGAGCACCAACAAGCCCCCTGAGGGGGCGGGTAAAGCCCTTAAAAGAAATTGAATAGATTGTTCCCGCGCCCACGCGGGGACAAAGGAATTTTTTGCGCCCACGCAAAAAGTTCCGGTCTATCCTGTCATCCCCCGTTCAGGGGGAATGGCAGGACGCGAAGCGTTCAATCCGCGTCATCCGCGCGGCGTCAGGGCGCGAGCCAAAGGCGAGACGACTGACC
>UMFJ01002380.1_pt1 | contig 19327 bp, 10 predicted proteins | sample 1964991 | NCBI WGS metagenome assembly UMFJ01 (sample SAMEA4836044, study PRJEB28245) | human gut metagenome | biome: gut microbiome; material: fecal sample | place: Denmark | collected 2008 | reverse complement strand
CTGGGACTGGACGAAAACCAGCTGAACAACACGATCACCAACAACCAGACCGTACAGAACAACAAGACGGACATCAACAACCTGAAGAGCGGGTTCAACCTGAAAGCGGGAACGACAACCAGCCAGGTAAAACTGGGAGAAGGAACGACGCCGACGGTAGAATTTGCGACAGCCGACGACACGATGACGGTCAGCCTGAGCGACAAGAAAGTCACATACGGTGTCGACAAGAACAAGCTGATCACCAACATCAACAACTCGACCACTCCGATTACCAACATCAAGGCCCAATTCGGAGTAACGGCGGACAGCGGCAGCCAGAAGACGGTCACGCTGGAGAAAGACACGACGCCGACAGTACAGTTCAAGGGAGACGGGAAATACCTGACCTCCGTGACGGACAATGACGGCGTGAAGTACAGCGTAGACGAAAACAAGCTGAACCAGAACATCACGAACATCACGAACAACACGGTAGCGGGCAAAGGGCTGCACTTCGGAGCCAACAGCGGCAGCGACGTGTTGAACAAACTGGACAGCAAGGTCACGATCCAAGGCGAAGGCGCGAAAGCGGACAGCGAATACTCGGGCAAGAACGTCAAGACCAAGATCAGCCAGGGAGCTGACGGCAACACGATCATCGAATTGTTGCTTGCCAAGGATGCTTCTTTTAACAGCGTGACGACCGGTAATACAATTATCAATAACACCGGACTGAGTGTGGGCGGTAAGACTTATGTAACAAGTAGCGGTCTTAATGCAAACGATCAGAAAATTACCAATGTGGCAGACGGCGTAGCAGATACGGATGCGGTCAATGTTCGTCAGCTTAAAAAGATTACTGTAAATGGGGCCACTGCCAAGAGCGGTAAAAATATTACCGTTGATAATGATCATAAAGTTAATTTGAATGATAATATCACACTTGGCGATGACAATGACTCTTCAAAACAGGTCAATATTGATGGCAATGCCGCAACCATTACCGCCGGCAGCGGAGACAACGCAGTGAAAATTGACGGTTCCAACGGCACCGTCAAATCCGGTAAAGTGATAATCAACGGACAGACCGGTACAGTAAACGGTCTGACCAACCTGACATGGGATCCGAACAATATCACCAGCGGCCAGGCGGCTACAGAAGATCAGTTGAAGGCTGTATCCGGCGAAATTGTTAAGCAGTCACAGAAGTACAGTTCCGTTAAAGAAGGTAAAAATATCAAGGTGACAACAGGCACCAACGATAAAGGCGGAATAGAATACACTGTAGCTACTCTGGATGATCTGAACCTTACGTCAGTAACGACAGGAAATACAAAGATGAACACGGACGGGATTACTATCAAGAACAGTTCAGCCGATTCGTCTAAGACTGTCAGCTTGACAAGCAAAGGCCTTGATAACGGAGGTAACAGGATTACTAATGTGGCACCGGGTGAAATATCCAAGACTTCAACGGATGCGATTAACGGTTCTCAGCTTTATCAAACTAATTCAGTAGTCAATTCGCTGAGCAATGTTGTCAATGACATGGATGACCGTGTCAACCGTGTCGGTGCCGGAGCAGCTGCTTTAGCAGCCCTTCACCCGCTGGACTTTGATCCGGATGACAAGTGGGATTTCGCAGCCGGGTATGGTAATTATAAAAATGCCAGTGCTGTAGCAGTCGGCGCTTACTATCGTCCGAATGAAGATACGATGTTCAGCGTAGGAGGTTCCTTCGGCGGCGGTAATAATATGGTCAACGCCGGCGTCACCCTTAAACTCGGTCGAGGCAATCATGTGTCTACCAGTCGTGTTGCGATGGCTAAAGAGATTAAAGATCTCCGGGCAGAATTGGAACATATGAAAAATGCAATGGTTAAAGTTTCAGAAGGCAAGAAATTGGATAATCTGGACTTGGCACAAATGCAATTGTTCCCTGATATTCCGGAAAATCACTGGGCTTATGATTATGTGGCTACTTTGGCCGGGAATGGTGTTATTGTCGGATATCCGGACGGTCAGTTTAAAGGAGATCGGATGATGACCCGTTATGAAATGGCGGCACTTATTTATCGTGCTATGCAAAACGGTGCGGTAGCCGACGATCGAATGGCCAGAGCTTTGAAAGAATTCGAACCTGAACTGGAACGTATCCGTGTAGACACTATCACCAAGCATTCTGACGGTACGCCTGATATCCAGCGTGTACGTGTTATCAAAGGACGCGGTTAAGAAAGATTATCGTGACAGGAGGCTGTTAAGATGAAAATAAGATGGCTCACTGCACTTTGGATGACAATTTCGCTATTGCTGCCGGGAACGGCAGCAATAGCGGAAGATATTACTGTAGCCGGTCAGTTTGAAGGTGCTTATGCGGATGATGTATATCGTTTCGTTACTGCACAAGGACGGGAAATTCCGGCTATTATGGAAAATGCCGGGAAAATAATGAGTTATACGCCCTTTCAAGCTACCGGTTATATCGCATACAATGATGCTAACCAGCCTGTATTTGTAATTCGTAATGTTTCCTATGAAGAACGGAAACCGAATCAGCGTACTGTAAGTTATCGAAATGATGTTGCAGAAAGTTATTCACGCAATGATACAACAAGTACAAGCAGCAGAAGAGATGCAGGCTATTATGCGGGTCCTGTGAAGAGTGATGTCAGCAGTTTCTATCAGGTCAATCCGGGAAATCTGACAATAGAGGACATAGAGTCATATCAACTTGCTTGGGATTTGTCGGGAGTTCCGATCGGGACTAAAATTTATACTGTAGGAAGTGTGATATCAACTGCCGGTACCGGTCTTATGAATTTCCGGACGGCAGAGGGAACAATGATTCTCGTAAATTTAAACGGGACGGTAGTTCCTATGGGGCAGAGGGTAACTGCTCTGGGAGTTGTTACATCTCCTGCCGTTTTAACTGTCCAATTTATGGTTAGCGGTTAAATAAGAACACAGGTTAAGTAATTGTTTACAACACCTCAAACGCTTATTCAGCGCTTGAGGTGTTGTTTTTTTGCTTATATTCATTATTGTAATAAACTTTGTAAAAACTATATAATTATTGCAAAAATGATTGTACTATATTATAATTTGAAATAATTATTTGTTTTGAGAAATATAGATTATTTTTTGCTTTTCAATGCAATGGGAGGAAATGTATGAATCGGATTTACAAAATCATCTGGAGCCGGGTGAAGCATTGCTATGTGGTGGTTTCGGAAATTACAAAAAGTGCGGGTAAAGGAATTTCTGCAGTGAGCGGCCATTCTCTCTGCGCCCTTGTGTGCGCCCTTGCCCTTACAGGATGTCTGGTGCCGGGCATGGCGGAAGCATCGTTTAATGCCGGAACCGGATCGTCGGCATATTCGGCCGACAGTATAGCCGTCGGGGATGATGCTCAAACAACAAAGCAGTATACAGTGGCTCTTGGCAGCAGGACGCGGGCAACTGAGATATATGCCATTGCTATGGGCGATCAGGCAAAGGCTACCGGACAGGGGGCAACCGCCATAGGGTCATTGTCTTTATCGACAGCCCTGCATTCTCTTGCTGTCGGCGACCAGGCGCATGCCACGGGGCAGGACAGCTCGGCTTACGGTCTGCTGTCCGATGCTACCGGAACAGGCAGTGTGGCATTGGGGACTGTGGCCAAGGCGCATAATGAAAATGCCATAGCGGTAGGAAATACCTCCACTGTAACAGGCCTTAATTCAATTGGGATCGGTTCGTTAGCAAACGCTGCAGGATCTCAGACCGTGGTGGTGGGCCGTCAGGCGGTGAGTACGGTATCCGAGTACCATAACCAGGAGGGATCCGGCGCCGTCGTCATGGGAGCGGAAGCTAAGTCTTACGGTTCCCGGGGCGATGTGGTCCTCGGTTCCGGAGCGGAAGCGAATATCATCAGAAAAGGAACCACCAACCCGGCGGACACTCCGGGCTATTCACAGTCGATAGCTATCGGCAGCATGGCGAAGGTTTACGGTACGCAGGCCATGGCGATCGGCGGAGATGCTTTGTCTATCGGACACTCTTCTATCGCCATCGGCGGCAATGACATTGATCAGGTGAAGTCCCAGCTGCAGGCGGCCGTTCCCGATCTTTTGGCTGCCGGCGTGCAGAATAAATTTACACGGGAAACGGCGGCGTTATATCCCGGGACAACACTGGGGAGCGCAGCTCTCAGCACCAGCCAGAATTATTCAAATACTGCCTCTATCGGCGGGGCCAGTATAGCCATGGGCGCAATGACCCAGTCCTTCGGTGTCGGTTCCACGGCGATCGGCGTCAATTCGTTATCAAAGGGGATTGCCAGCACCGGCATCGGCGTCATGGCGCGGAGCTGGGGCAAGAATTCCCTCGCCATCGGCAGCCAGGCCGGCGCTTATGGGGATAAATCCACGTCTGTTGGCGATACGAATAAGGTAGGCTTCGATATGACGGACGGCACCATCTCCGGTGCATCTTCCGCGGCAGTCGGTACGGATAATAATATTTACGGAAATAATTCTTATGCTGTCGGCAGCGGGAATACGGTCGGCTCTGCTACCGTTACGGATACTACGGAAGCCAAAGGCGATAAGATCAAAAAAGTTACTGCCGGTACGGTGAAAGGGAATACGGCAGGCGCATTCGGTTATAAGAATAGCATCACGGCGGATAATGCCTATGCGATGGGCAATAACTCCACCGCTTCCGCCGCCGGCGCCATGGTGCTGGGGAACAGCGCTTCCGTAACCGCAGAAAACGGTGTGGCGCTCGGCAATAATACAAAGGTAACGAATGCAGGTGCCGTGGCTATCGGCGCCGGCTCGGAAACGGCAGTGTCCGTGGCGACTCCTTCCGCGACAATCAACGGGACAACGCATGCCTTTGCAGGTACAAACCCGGCTGCCACGGTCAGCGTGGGCAAGGCAGGCGGTGAGCGGACGATCACCAACGTGGCGGCAGGTCGTATTTCCGCCGCGTCCACCGATGCCATTAATGGCAGCCAGCTCTATGCGGTGACTTCGGAAATGGATAAGGGCGTGGCCTATGCGGGCGATGTAAAAGGTGCAGGAGCTGCAGATAATAAGTTTACCCGGAAATTGGGCGAACAGACGAATATCATCGGCGGTGTGGCAGATGCGTCTAAGCTGTCAGACGGAAATATCGGCGTGGTATCCAATGGGACAGATACGCTGACGGTGAAACTGGCCAAAGACGTGAAAGTGGACAGCGTTACAACAGGTAACACTGTCATCAATAATAACGGGCTGACCGTAGGCGGAAAGACCTATGTAACCAATAACGGTATCAATGCCAATAACACAGTCATCACGAATGTAGCCAGCGGCGGAAATACGACGACCAACGCTGCCAATATCGGTGATGTGCAGAAGGCGGCTGCCGGGGCGAAATCTGCTGTTACCGGTGCCAAGCAGGCTACTGTTACCGGTACGGTTGCTGCGGACGGGCATACTGATTATGTGGTCAGTGCGACAAAAACGACTCTGGCGGCCGCTACAGGCGGCAAAGTATCCGTAACCGGCGGCACGGAAGACGCAAACGGAGTGATTGCGTATACTGTCGGACTGGATGCCGCGACCAAAACGGCGATTGACAACATCGGAGGAGGTACGATTTCTGCCGGCGATACTAAGACGGTGACCGGAGATACGGTGAATACCTACCTGAATAATAACTACTACAATAAGACCACGATGGATTCCAAACTGGATGACAAAGCCAATACTAATCTGGATAATATTACCAATGCTGGAAAGACCGTCATCAATGATATTGCGGCAGACTCGGTCAAAGTTATTAATGGCAAAAATACGACTGTTACTTCCGGTACGGAAGCCGGAGCAAACGGTACGATTAAAACTTATGCGGTGAATGTATCCGGCGATTTGACAGGAATTACATCGATTTCCAATCAGAAGACCGCTCCCGATGGCACCATAACGGGTACAAAAATCACTTTTGGCGATACGACAAATACGGTAAATGTTGGCGGCGCAAAGATCACCAACGTAGCGGCCGGAGATATCAGCGCAAACAGTACCGACGCCATTAACGGCAGCCAGCTCTATGCGGTGACTTCGGAAGTGGATAAGGGCGTGGCTTATGCGGGCGATGTAAAAGCTGCGGCAGCCGCGGCTAACAAGTTCACACGGAAGTTGGGCGAACAGACGAATATCGTCGGCGGTGTGACAGATACGTCCAAACTGACGGACAACAATATCGGCGTGGTATCCAACGGGACAGATACGCTGACGGTGAAACTGGCGAAAACATTGACTGGACTGGACAGCGTTACGGCAGGTAATACAACCATCAATAACAACGGCCTGGCCGTAGGCGGAAAGACCTATGTAACCAATAACGGCATCAACGCGAATAATCAAAAAGTGACCAATGTGGCTGACGGCAACGTGGCATCCGGCTCCAAGGATGCGGTAAACGGCGGCCAATTGCATGACGCTAAAAATGAAGTCATCAATAAAGGCCTTCGTTTCGATGCGGATAATAACAGCGAAAAAACGAATAAATTAGGCTCTAAAGTCACCGTCAACGGCGATAGTAATATTACGACGGAGATTACTCAAACCGGTGACGATACAAAAATCGGCGTAAAACTCAACCGGGACATTAATGTGAAGACAGTAACCGCTACGGATACGGTGAAAGCCGGCGGTGTGACGATGGGCAACCAGACATCCGGCGGAACCAACGGCAACTATGTGACAGGTCTTGATAATAAGGACTGGAATATTCAAAATCCCAACATTGTATCCGGCCGCGGTGCAACGGAAGATCAGTTGAAGATTGTCAGCGATGAAGTGAAGAAACAAGGCGCCAACGCCACCGATTATCGGCTGGTACAAAACGCATCCAGTGTGGACGGGTCTTATACGGTTGATGCCAACGGTGATATTGATTTAACCGTAGAAGATAAAAACCATGCAGGCCAGAAAGAAACCGTTACGATTAAGGATGTCGCTTCCAAATCCAAATTGGATGACGTGATTAACAAAGGCTTGCAGTTTGACGCCAATACAGGCGGTGTACAGACCAATAAATTGGGCTCCAAGATAACCGTGAAAGGGGAAGGCACCGAGGCCGATACGGAATACAGCGGAGAAAACCTTAAAACCTTTATCACACAGGACCCTGCCGGAAATACGACAATCGACGTGAAGATGAATAAAAACCTGAAAGTCGAAACCATCGTCGCTACAGGTAAAGACGGTAAAGACGGCAAGATCGGTATCAACGGCAAAGACGGCGTAACGACAGACATCTCCGTCACCCGTGACGGCAAACCCGGAGTAGACGGTGCGCCGGGCACGACCACGACCCGTATCGTATACGAGAAACCAGACGGTACCAAAGAAGAAGTGGCTACCTTAAATGACGGCATGAAATACGGCGGCGATACAGGAAACGTCATCAAAAAGAAACTGAACGAACAGGTGAACGTCATCGGCGGCATTACGGATACATCCAAGCTGACGGACGATGACAATCTCGGCGTCGTATCCGACGGCAACGACAACCTGAAAGTCCGTCTCGCCAAAGCCCTGAAAGGCCTCGAAAGCGTAACGACCGGTGATACGGTCATCAACAATACCGGGTTGACTGTAGGCGGAAAGACCTATGTGACGAATAACGGCCTCAATGCCAATAACCAGGTCATCACTAACGTGGCGGACGGTGTCAACGGTACCGATGCGGTTAATGTTGACCAGCTGAAAAAAGCGGCAGCCGGTGCTACCACAAAAGTAGCGGACGGTAAAAATACAACGGTGACTTCTGAAGACAATGCCGACGGATCCAAAACGTACCATGTAAATCTGAATGATAATATTACGCTGGGGACCGATCCGACCAAACAGGTATCCATCGACGGCACGACAGGTATCATCAAAGCCGGAGACAAAGTGACCATTGACGGCACGACAGGGAACATTGATGCCGGAAAAGTGAAAATCAACGGGAAAGATGGCACCGTCAACGGACTGACCAATAAAACCTGGGATCCGAACAACATCACCAGCGGACAGGCGGCTACGGAAGACCAGCTCAAAGCAGTAGACCAAAAGATTACCAATACGTCTGAAGAACTGACGAAAAAAGGCATGGATTTTGCCGGTAATGAAGGGGAATTCCACCGGAACCTGGGAGAAAAAGTCACTATCAAGGGAGAAGGGACAAAAGCCGCTTCCGAATACTCCGGCGAAAACATCAAGACCTTTGCCGACGCAAACGGTAACGTCGTCGTCAAGATGGACAAGAACCTGAAAACTGAAACCATCGTCGTTACAGGTAAAGACGGTAAAGACGGAAAAATCGGTATCAACGGTAAAGACGGCGTAACAACAAATATCTCCGTTACCCGTGACGGCAAGCCCGGAGTAGACGGTGCGGCCGGTACGACGACGACTCGTATCGTGTACGAAAAACCGGACGGCACCAAGGAAGAAGTAGCTACTTTGAATGACGGTATGAAATACGGCGGCGATACGGGAACTGTCATCAAGAAGAAGCTGAACGAACAGGTGAACGTCATCGGCGGCATTACGGATACATCCAAACTGACGGACGATGACAACCTCGGTGTCGTATCCGACGGCGGCAATAACCTGAAAGTCCGCATGGCCAAAGACCTGAAAGGGCTTAATAGCGTGACCACCAATACCCTGACGGTGGGAGACGTGAAGATCGATAACAGCGGTATCAACGCAGGGAATAAGAAGATTGCCAATGTGGCGGCAGGCGATGTTTCCTCCACCTCCACCGATGCGGTAAACGGCGCTCAGCTCTGGAACACGAACCAGTCGATCCGCACTATCGGCGGCGCCGTCAATGAACTGGGAGACCGCATGAATCGGGTCGGCGCGGGGGCGGCGGCTCTGGCGGCGCTCCATCCGCTGGATTTTGATCCGGATGACAAGTGGGATGTGGCTGCCGGCTACGGCAACTACAAAGATGCTAGCGCCGTGGCGATCGGGGCGTTCTATCGTCCCAATGAAGACACCATGTTCAGCGTGGGCGGTTCCTTCGGCGGCGGCGAAAACATGGTCAATGCCGGCGTCAGCCTCAAGCTGGGACAGGGTAACCATGTGTCCACATCGCGGGTCGCTTTGGCTAAAGAAGTGGAAGACTTAAAAGCGATTGTCAAGGCACAGAGCGCTGAAATCAAGGCTATGCGCGGGGCTATGCAGGCGGGCATGACGGAAATGAAAGATGTCACCTTCCCGGATGTGCCGCAGGATCACTGGGCATATGGCTATGTAAAATCTCTGGCCGACAGGGGCCTTCTGGTAGGATACCCCGACGGTGAATTTAAAGGGGAGCGTTCCATGACCCGCTATGAATTTGCGGCTATCATCTACCGTGCTTTGCAGAACGGCGCGCCGATTGACAATAACATGGCAAAAGCGATCGGAGAATTCGAACCCGAAATCAATCGGATAAAGGATCTGGATCGTACCCGTGTCGATCGTATTTCCGGCAAGGATAACGACCGGCATAAGGTGGAACGCCTCCGTGTCAATAATAAAAGTAATAAGGAAAAAGGCGATTACCGTGACATATACGGTTCCCATATTTCGCCTGAAGCGTAAGCCCGATTATCGCTGTATGCGATGACGGGCAGCGCCTTCTTGCCTGACCGGAGAACAGTACCCGGCAGACGGGAAAATCATATAATACAGGGGATGCGCGCATCCCGAAAAGCAACGACAGCATCGGTGCATTAAAGCCGATGCTGTCGTTGTGTTTTGGAACCCGTTCAAGAAAGGATTTAATGTAAGAGACCAGGCCATATGTGAAAAAAAATAGGAAGGAACTCTATTATACTGCAAGTGACCAACCCAACAAGATAACAGGAGACTCCTTTTGCACCTGGCTTTTTACGATTCTTTTCGAGTTGGAAAAACGGATTGATCTGACCGGGCGCAGCGTATATGAAAAAAGAGTATTTGGATTTCTTGCAGAACGTCTTTTTAATGTATGGCTGGAAAAGCAGAATATAAAGATTTATGAGACGGATGTGGTCATGTTGGAACATGGGGACTGGCTGAAAAAGGGGTGGCATTTTTTGAAACGGAAAATATCGGCAGGAAATAATACATGAGTGGCTGTACCATCTTTTTTGTTGCATTTGATTCGTCTTAAGGCATATGTTTCGTGAGGCGTACCTTTTGTTTCTATTACGATTACAGGAGGGGAATTGATCTAATCTTCATCTTGATGGTATTAATATAAACGAAAAAAACGCTTATATTATTGACTTTGATCGGACCAATTTGATATAGTAGTGACAGGAGGTGATAGTTATGATTACATATTTTTCTATGGAAGGATTTCTTTCTGTTAAGAAAAAGGTGGATCTTTATTTTGTTCCCAAACCTCATACACGGATTACAAAAACCCGTTTTGAAGATAATTTCATCCACACGCCAAAGTATAAATTAATGAAAGCGGTTGTTCTTTTTGGAATGAATGCGTCCGGCAAGTCTAATGTGCTGCTTGGCATGGAGCATCTCATTTCAATGATTAATCGCGGATTGAATTTAGGTGCTGTTGATGATATGCGTCGGAACCTGATTAATTTTGACTGCGAAACAGTTGGTTTTGAAATCGGTTTATATGATGTGAAAAGTGATCAGGATTATGTGTACCGAATTGCCTATGACTGTGAGAAAATCGTTTCCGAAAAGTTGATTTTAAACGGACAGGAAATTTTTTCTTTTTCTGACGGGAAGTTATCTATCGCAAATCTGAGCGGTATAAAAGAGCGGGATGCCCTTATCCGGTTATTTTCCGGTGTTTCTACGGAACTATATCTGCTGAAGCTGAAAGACTACATGGGGGAATATATTACTTCTTTCCAAAAATTGGCAGCCACCGTAAAAACAAATATCCGGGATGTTGTACCTCTGCTGGATAGGAATGACATCAGAGTTGTGAACGAAGAACGCAAGGGCTTTTGGGAAAATAATAAAAAGCGTATTTTATCTGTTTTTCATATGCTGGATGGAACGATTACGGATATCGGATTTGAAAAAATCCAGGCAGACAGATATGAAGTTCTTATTTTCCGGGGAAAAAAGAATTACCATTTGGGAATAGAATCCAAAGGGATTCAAAAAATATGCCATTTAATGGATGTTTTGATAACCAATATGATCAATGGGGATGTACTGGCTATTGATGAATTGGATTCTTCCATCAGCACGGGTTCTTTGCTTGAGTTGTTTAATGATTTGATAAATACGAAGGAAAATAAGGGGCAGTTTATTATTACTTCTCATAATCCTTTTTTGATGAATCAGAATGTTTTTCATCCCCAGCAGTTATACATTGTGAATAAAAAATCTGATTTGTCATCAGAGGTCTATTCTTTGGATGATTTTGACCTTCGTAATGACAAAAATAAATTATACGAAGATTATCTTAAAGGAAGGTTTGGTGGGGCCGGTGAGTAAATCCATTCGAAGGCCTGCTTCATCTAGAAGGAAACCTAAGAAAAAGGTTCTATTCCTGGTGGAAGGGAAGACTGAAAAAAATATCATTTTCTATCTTTTTGACCAAAAGGATTATCTGAATATATCGTTTAGTGTAGAGGAATATCAGGGCGGTGGATATGTTGGTATAAAGAATTGGATTGCAAAGCGAAGGGATAGCCTTGATATTGTATTTGTTCTTTGTGATTTGGACCGAGCACAGGAAGAGACGGAAAGAAAAAATCTTATTACAACTATTAAATTTCTGGAGAATGAAAATATTGGGAATAATATGTTTTTGTCATTTCCTGATTTTGAACAATGGCTACTCCGCGGTTTGCCCGGCAGTAATAACAGGCCATTATATCCCCATCTCGGATATGCTAATGAAGCAAGACAAAAGGCGGATAAACATTTGTTTTCCAAGTATACAGGTGCGGGAGGCAACTTTTCCACAGCTGAAAGATACTTTTCCGGAAGGCCTTTATTCTATATGAAAAGAGATTTCTCCAAAGGAATATTTCAGGAAGAATACATTAATACGGAACAAAGTTCATTATATTATTTAAGGGATTATTTAAAAGTATTGGATCATGTATGATTTATTGTATTTTGTTATGGAGAGAATAGATGAAAATCTATCAAAATGTAAATGGAAATTCCGGTATAGCAGGATATGAGATTGGCGATACCTATATTGAGGTGGAATTTGCAGATACAGAGGCGGCGCAGGGGCATGGATTCAATTCGTTTATTAACCGGCGGGTAAAATATTTATATGAAAATTGAAGGAGTCTTACTTTAAAGGGCTCTTTTTTTGTATTGAAGTATAATGATTTTAAAAAATACGGGTAGGAAGGAAGTGTACATCATGAAAACAGCGCGCAGAGAAATAGAGGACTGGCCTGTGCTGGCGGTCTGCTATGATTTTGATCGGACGCTTTCCCCTGAAAATATGCAGGACGGGTATATCCGTGCCGTGGACTATGATGTAGACAGCTTTTAGGCGGAATCGAACCGGCTGGCGGAAGTACACTGCATGGATCAGAATTTGGCGTACATGTATAGAATGCTTCAGAGCGCCAGAGGGAAGGAAATACTGAGTAAGGAAAGGCTGAAACAGTACGGCGGTAAAGTCAGGCTGTACGACGGCATTAGAGGATGGTTCCGCCGGATCAATGCCTATGGGGAAAAACGGGGCATCCTTGTGGAGCATTACATCATTTCTTCCGGTCTGCGGGAGATCATAGAAGGGACGGCGATTGCGAATGATTTCACCCATATTTACGCCAGTTCCTTTTATTACAATGAGCATGGAGAGCCCTGCTGGCCGGCGCAGGTGATCAATTACACGAATAAGACGCAGTTTCTTTTCCGCATAGAGAAGGGAACCCTGGATATCAATGACAATGCGGTGAACGATCACTTTGCGGAAGGCGAACTGCGCGTCCCGTTCAGGAATATTGTATACATCGGCGACAGCGCCACGGATATCTCCTGTATGCGCCTTGTCAATTCACTGGGCGGCCATTCCGTCGGCGTCTACGATTTGGAAAATACGGCCAGCAAAGATACGGTACGCCGGATGATCCGGGACGAACGCATCCGCTACTATGTACCGGCGGATTACACCAAAGGAAGCGAGATGGACACGCTCATGCACCGGATTATAGACAAAACGGCAGCCTATGAGGTGCTGGAAGAGAAGCATCTGAGAGACAGGAAAGAAGCGGTGTCAAGTTGTCATTCTTATGTTAAGTAATTTAAAAGTGGTATAGTAGTCATTTTTGTTGCGAAAATAGTAATGGACGGAGACATAATATTTTAATAAAGATATTATCTATTGACAGAGTGATACATTAGGAGTGGAGAGATTATAACATGGGACAACAGTATGATAGATTTTTATCGTTTGAAAACTTTGAGTTGGCTTTTGCACGGATTGTTCGATCTCCCAGAAATGAACATAAAGGGTTTTATGATAGAGATATAAAGGCATTTGAGTATAAGTTTGAAGATAATATTAACCAGTTGATAAATGAGATTAAGAATGATATGTATGAACCACAAATGACAAAGCGGTATTATATTCCTAAATCAAGTGGGTTTGTTAGGCCGATTACTCTACTTAATTTTTTGGATTATTTAGTATATCAGTCTTTAGCAAATATAGTGGCAGATATTATGCATGAAAAAGTTAAAGATTATTTTAATGTAAATACTTTTGGTAATATATTCAAGAAAACAACAGATGACTATTCACCTGAGTTTTTTTTTGAGTCTTGGAAAAAGCAATGGAAACGCTTTAATAATATATTTAAAGAAACATATCGTGATGGATATACATATTGTGTAAAGTTTGATATGGCGTCCTTTTTTGATTTGATTGATCATGAAATACTTTCCCAAATAATGTTAAATAATGAAATAGATAAACTTATAGTTATGATTCTAAAAAAATGTCTTGGTAAATGGGCTGAGACAACAACAATGTTTGATGAGAGATATAATAAAACTCATGGACTTCCTCAAGGGCCACTATGTTCATCATTTTTTGCTGAAATATACTTATTTCCGCTTGATGCGTTTATGAGGCGACAAAATGGTGTTAAATATTTTAGATATGTCGATGATATAAATTTGATGGTTCAATCTGTGGAGAGAGGTAATAAGCTTAAGTTATTTTTAGAGCTAGCGATAAGAGATTTAGGATTGATACCACAAAATTCAAAAGTCCATGTACAAAAGATAGAGAATATAGATAGACATATGCAACAGATGTTTAATAATTTCTCTGTTATTACAAGACATTTTAAATCGAATGGTCGCTTAAGCGAGGGAGAACATAATAGACTAAAAAATAAAATAAAAAGATGTATAGAGGATAAGGAAATCGATAAAACTCTAATTAATTTTTCTTTATATAAACTGAATAAAGATGATGAAATCAAAAAAATGCTATTGGATAATAAAGAGTTGTTCACATCCTTTTTTCAGCCAGTGATATTTTACTTAAATAGATGCTTTCCATCTGATGATGAAGTTATTAAATTTATTATTAGGTATATATCTTCTGAAAAGGTGTTGTTTCAGTATAATAAAGCAGTTTTAGTGGGGAAATATGAAACATTGCCTTTCGATGAAAATATATTAGAACAGTGTGATCACGACAAATCGTGGATACTTAAATATAGAATGTTTCAGTGGCTTTATAGAAATGAAAAAAAGGAAATTCTTAATGAATATCACATAGATGACGAGGATAATTATTTTATACAGCAAGTATTATTGTGGGTTAAGATAAAAAGCATGCAAGATTCGGTGGCGAAGAAGCTATTGTTAAGGAAGTATATTTTTAATTGTAAAAATAATAATGATGCATATATGTTATCTATACAAGGGTATTCTTTATGGAATGAAGAGTTCCCATCTGAACACTTAGATTTACATTCGTGTAATAAAATCAACAGGTATATTCAGCGATATGTAACACAAAAAGATACAGATTATTTTAGGGCAAAGATGAAAGAAATCTATGATATAGATATTCCCAAAGATTTTATCGAAAAGGTAAAAGAAAAGACCGGATATTATGAAGAGTTAGAGAGAGCTTTTAAAGGATTTATAATGCTAAAAAAAATTGACCCAAGTAGTTCTGTTCAAAATTTAGATATTGTACATAATATATTATTGAGTGTTTTGGGAAAAGACTTTTCAAGTATGGATTCATTGATGACATTAATGCCGATAGCAATTAGTGTTTTTAAGGAGGTACATAATATTAGGTCGGAGGCGACATTAGCTCATCCATATAAAAATAAATCAACCGAAATCCGCAAGATTATTACATATAAAGAGTTATCACAATTATTGAATGATAATAGGCTTAAAGCGGCATATACAAATTTTATTGAGAACTATGAGCGAGCCGAAATTAGTTAATTAAGGAGAATCCATTGTGAAAGAATTTTAAACCGAATACCTGGCTGTACCCGCAGCCGGTGCTTGTGATTGCTTTCTAGCGCGGATGGCACGGTGGACGGGATGGTGGCGGCCTGGGGCGGGATTTATGATGCAAACCAGGTGGGATTCATGCTGGACCATACCCATAAGACTGTGGCGAATCTATTGAAAAAGAAAGCCTTTACCGTAAGTATGGCGACCGTTTCCACGATGGCGGAAGCAGATTATCTGGGAATTGTGTCGGGAAATCGTGTACCCGATAAGGTGGTGCGCACCGTACTTCATGTGGCGAAGAGCGAGTTTGTGGACGCGCCGGTACTTTCGGAATTTCCTTTGACACTGGAGTGTAAAGTGTCCAAAGTAACGAAAGTAGGCGAGGATTACCATACGGACACTTGGATTTAAATCACCCAATGAAGTGGCAACAGAATTCTTCTTAACTTATTCCGCATGAGGGCTTGTCACATATGTCTGATTACGCTACGGAACTCGTTCAAGAAAGAATTTACCTTCTTCCTATTTCTATATATTCATGTTACAATAAAGTATCATTTTTTAATATATTTATAGTCGCTTCAATGTAGATGAAAAAGGAAATATGGCAAAGGAGTGTGGATTCATGAATCGTATTTACAAGGTCGTATGGAGCAAGGTGAAACATGCCTATGTTGTCGTCTCGGAACTGGCGCCAGGGTACGTTCACGGTACAGCGGGAACGGGCCGGTATAAAACCGCGATGGTGGCGTTAGTTGCCTGCTTATGCATAGGCGGGAGCGCGCTGGCTGCGCCGGCGACAAATCCGCCCGGAGAAGGCCCGGGAATTGCTATCGGTACGGGCAGTAACGCGCCGAAAGAGGAAAATGTGGCTGTCGGTAAGGGTGCAACTATTAAGTATTCTAACGGTGCAAGCAACGCTACCGGTGATGTGGCTGTGGGCAGTGGGGCTGTTATTGATAACTATGCCAGTCAGGGTGGCAGTATTGCCATCGGCAAAAATGCCAAGATTAATAATATGACCGGTAAGCAGGAATCACTATTTGCATTGGGGCAAACAACCTATCACTCTGGAAATTTTTTGGGGACATTACAAATTCCCGACAATCCGGAGAATGTGGCAGGAAGTATAGCTATTGGCGATAACACCTATGCACGGACTGGGAGTGTTATGATTGGTTCCCATAATTATAGGGGGAATATAGGTGACCAATCTGTAGATACATCTGATACAAGCAAGTATGGAATCAATATTAATGCAACTACCTTAGGAACGAATAGCTTTAATCAAGGCGCCTTTTCCACAGTTAATGGTGCTTATTCCATCATTTCCGGTAAATATGATGGGGGTGGTTTTTCATCGTATGCCGGACAGAATTTTGGTGCTACCATTACCGGTTCTCTGAATAGCATTGAATCTGCCACTGCTTCTTCTAAGTATTCCGGCGTAGCGAACAGCATCGTCGGTACGGCGAACCGGGCCTTCAACTCCAACGGTTCCCTGATCTTCGGTGCCGGTAATGAGATCACTAATTCAGTTACAAACATTAATGCCCCGTCCAGCGGCGGCGCTTCAGCAAAAGATCTGGCAGATACATTGCGCAGCGCTGTAAGAAATAGCGAAAGCGGCGGTTCTACATTAGCTATTGGCGGCGGCAACAAAGCCGATTACACACAGAAGACATCCATCATCGGCGTCAACAACACCGTGACAGGTACCGGCAATAGGCCCAGTACCTACAACTTCATCACCGGTTTTAAGAATGACGTCGAAAATGTGGAGCATGTATCCGTCATCGGCTCTAACAACATCATCAAGGGGTCTGCGACGGATCCCGTGAAGAATGTCGTTGTGGTCGGCGACAACCGTACCGTTAATGAGCATGCGGATGGGACGGTCGTGATCGGTTCCCATGACGTGGCGACGGCTCGATCATACAATACAACCAATGCGGCCAATATGGTTTTAATTGGAACTAACGCCAACGTACAGCATACCGGCGGTGTCCAACAGTGGTCCGGCGGGCATGTAGCTATCGGTAACAACAGCTATATTGAAAACTACGTTAATCAGGGCGGCAGTATCGCTGTCGGGCAGAACTCTCATGTACAGAATATGACCGGCTCTACGGAAGCAACGTTCATTATGAATCAGTACGAAACCAAGACGGAAACTGACACGGGAGGAAATACGATCCAGATTGCAACAGATGTACAGAAAATGTCCGGCGGCATTGCTATCGGTGAAAATGCTTATGCCCGTACCGGCAGCCTAATGCTTGGTACCCACAAATATACCGGCCAAATAGGGGATACTACGGTTGACACTTCCGATGCTGCCAAAATGGCGGCCGCCAATCAGCAGATGAATGCGACCATCTTGGGCACCAACAGTTTCGGCAACGGCGCTTTTGCCACTGTGACCGGCGCTTATTCTATTATTTCCGGAGATTATGCTGCGGGCCGGTGGAGAAACTTGGGCGCCGGCATTACCGGATCTTTGAATACTATCGAATCTCAAACGGCAACCGAGGCGTTTGCAGGGGTGGCGACCAATGTTTTAGGTACGGCGAACAGGACTTTTAATACAAATGGAGCCTTGGTTCTCGGTTCCGGAAATGAAGTGACCAATTCGATCGCTGAAATCGAATTGCCCAACACAGGGACAGACTATGCTTCCTCCGCCAAAGGCGTGGCGGAAAAACTGCGCGGAGCCATTAAAACCGCCAAGGGCGGCGGCGCCGTCGTAACTGTAGGCGATGCGAATACCGTCGATTATGTGCGGGATTCTCAGGTCGTCGGTTCCAATAATACGGTTACCGGAACCGCGGCCGCCGTCAGCACGCAGAATGCTCTTGTCGGCAGCAGCAGGAAGCTGACGGGCGTTTCCCGCAGCGTCGTCATCGGTTCGGCTGACAGTGAAATGGAAACAACCGTTTCCAATGCAACTATTCTCGGCCATAACGCGAACGTGCAGAAAGAAGGCGGCGTGGCGCTCGGCGCGAGATCCGTGTCTGCCGTTGATGCCGGTGTAGCGGGCTATGATCCGTCCATCAAGGCGGCATCCACAGATACCTCTTCTGTATGGAAGGCCACAGAGGCGGCCGTTTCCGTAGGTGATGCGACAAAACATGTGACCCGCCAGATTACCGGTGTGGCGGCAGGCAGTGAAGATACGGATGCCGTCAACGTGGCGCAGCTGAAGAAAGTGGAAGCCAAAGCGGAAGCGGCTAAGACTAATGTGACGGCCGGTGATAATGTGACCGTTGCTCATGATTCGGCGACAAATACATACAAAGTCTCCGCCAAGGATACCTATACGACGGGCGGTACCTACGATGCGGCTACAAAGAAAATCAAATTCACACAAAATGATCCGTCCAAGAACTATGAAGTCGATGTGAGCGGTCTCGTAGGGGGCGGCGGAACCGGCAGCCTGACCTTTGCGGGAGATACGGGCAGCGCCATTACTAAAAATTCAGGCGAAACCCTGCAGATTACCGGCGGCGCGACAGAAGTGGCGGCAGCCAATAATATCGGCGTCGTTTCCGAAAACGGCAAGCTGAACCTGAAACTGGCTAAGAATATCGATCTCGGCAGCGACGGCAGCATGAAGACAGGCAATACGAAGATAGATAATGCGGGCCTGACTATTGCCGGCGGCCCGTCCGTGACCAAAGACGGCATTGATGCGGGCAGCAAAAAGATTACCCATGTGGCTGCCGGTGAAATAAGCGCCGCCTCCACCGATGCCGTCAACGGCAGCCAGCTCCATGCCGTGAAGAATGACATACAGAACATTACGAATAATGTGACGAACATCGGTGGTAAAGTGAATAAACTGGATACCCGCGTGAACCGAGTCGGTGCGGGAGCAG
>UMFJ01002416.1_pt1 | contig 24015 bp, 30 predicted proteins | sample 1964991 | NCBI WGS metagenome assembly UMFJ01 (sample SAMEA4836044, study PRJEB28245) | human gut metagenome | biome: gut microbiome; material: fecal sample | place: Denmark | collected 2008 | reverse complement strand
TTCAACCAAAAATTCATTGCGCAGCCCTTGGGTATCCAGCGTTTTTGCGTGCGCACTGTGGATGCTCTGTCTTACGTCCACATCAACCTCCGATAATCAGTGAAGCGTGAAAATAGAAAACGATAGTGAAACACTGTTTCGTTTTCTCTATAAAGGGATGATATGCCCATGGGCTAGGGTTTTCAATTAAAAATAAAACAATGTTTCATTTTTAAGTTAAGGATTAAAAAAAGTGCAGTGTCGATCACGAATATGTCATGAGAATGGAAAAATGAGGGAGCCCAGAAAATGTATGTCGACTTGCCAGCCATCATTATTCAACAGATTAATGACGGCAGATATTTATCGGTAAGGAGGAAATGCAGAGCTATTCGTCACGTTCAATGGTCAATGCCACGCCCTGGCCCCCGCCGATACAAAGCGTTGCCAGTCCTTTGCGGGCATTACGTTTCACCATTTCATGAACCAGAGAAACCAGGATTCGGCAACCGGAAGCGCCTATCGGGTGACCAAGTGCGATCGCACCACCATTGACATTGACCCGACGCTCATCCCACTCAAGCATCTTGCCAACCGAAAGCGCCTGTGCAGCAAACGCTTCATTAGCCTCGATAAGATCGACATCAGCCAACTGCCAGCCTACACGCTCCAGGCAACGGCGGGTCGCATACACCGGCGCAATTCCCATCAATGCCGGATCTACACCAACGCTGGCAAATGCGCGAATGCGGGCCAGCACGGGTAAATTCAACGCTCGTGCTTTGGCTTCGCTCATCATCATTACCGCAGCTGCGCCATCGTTTATGGATGATGCATTACCCGCTGTCACAGAACCGAGACTATCAAATGAAGGATTTAAACGGGCTAAACCTTCTGCACTGGCGTCAGTGCGTGGCTGTTCATCGGTATCAACAACCAACGTCTGACCGTTACTTTGGGTCATTACCGGGACGATCTCATCTTTAAATCGTCCGGCGTCAATCGCCGCTCGCGCTTTTTGTTGCGAGCTAAGTGCGTAAGCATCCTGCAATTGACGGCTGATGCCATATTCGCGAGCCAGATTTTCGGCGGTGACACCAATATGATAATCATTGAAGGCATCCCATAACCCATCATGCACAAGACTGTCAACCAGCTGGCTATTGCCAAGCTGTGCACCGGTGCGGCTATCAGTCAGAACATGTGGTGCGCGGCTCATGTTTTCCTGGCCACCGGCGATGACAATATCAGCCTCGCCACACTGTATCGCCTGAGTAGCCAGATGCAGTGCTTTAAGTCCGGAACCGCAGACGTCATTAATCGTGATTGCAGAAACGCTATTAGGCAGACCACCTTTAATAGCCGATTGCCTTGCCGGATTCTGCCCTGCCCCTGCAGTCAACACCTGACCAAGAATTACTTCATCCACCGCATATGCAGGAACGCCGGTACGTTCTATTAACGCTTTCACGACCAGACTACCAAGTTCCACGGCGGAATGACCCGCTAACGCACCGCGAAAGCAGCCGATAGGTGTCCGTAACGCCCCGACAATCACAACGTCTTTCATCACAACCTCGCACCAATTAACAGTGCAATAGTAAATGATTGTTAATTACAGTTATCTTAATTGTTTAAAAAAAGTGATTTTTATCACAAAGGAAATATGCCTGAGCAGTAGTCAGAGTCATAACTGGCACGTAAGGTTTGCAACCACTAACCCACCAATAGAGGGGTAGATAGGGCGTTAATCTCCCATACTTAACCTGGTTTATGGTAAATTGCCCTCCATTTTGTTTAATTTGTAGATGATACGTTCAGATAATGTCTAATATTTGGTCTAAAGAAGAAACTCTGTGGAGTTTCGCGCTCTACGGCACAGCCGTTGGTGCAGGCACGCTCTTCCTTCCTATTCAGTTAGGTTCGGCAGGGGCTGTGGTCCTGTTTATTACTGCTCTGGTCGCCTGGCCTTTAACATATTGGCCACATAAAGCCTTATGCCAGTTCATCCTCTCATCGAAAACATCAGCAGGTGAAGGGATAACGGGCGCAGTAACACACTACTATGGCAAGAAGATTGGTAATCTGATTACCACGCTGTACTTCATCGCCTTTTTTGTCGTCGTGTTGATATATGCAGTGGCAATTACCAACTCACTTACGGAACAGCTGGCAAAGCATATGGTTATTGATCTTCGCATCCGTATGTTGGTGAGTCTGGGTGTTGTATTAATCCTGAATCTCATTTTTCTGATGGGACGCCATGCAACCATTCGGGTAATGGGTTTTTTGGTATTCCCATTGATTGCCTATTTCTTATTTCTTTCCATTTACCTTGTCGGTAGTTGGCAACCTGATCTATTAACGACCCAGGTAGAGTTCAATCAGAATACCCTTCACCAGATATGGATATCGATTCCCGTGATGGTTTTCGCCTTTAGCCATACGCCCATTATTTCTACGTTTGCCATAGACAGACGTGAAAAATATGGCGAACACGCTATGGATAAATGCAAAAAAATTATGAAAGTCGCTTATCTCATCATCTGCATAAGTGTACTGTTCTTTGTCTTTAGCTGCCTGCTTTCTATTCCACCTTCGTATATTGAAGCGGCTAAAGAAGAAGGGGTCACCATTTTATCGGCGCTTTCTATGCTGCCGAACGCCCCAGCATGGCTGTCAATTTCCGGGATTATTGTCGCAGTAGTTGCGATGTCGAAATCATTCCTGGGTACGTACTTTGGCGTTATTGAAGGTGCCACGGAGGTCGTCAAAACAACACTACAGCAGGTTGGTGTAAAGAAAAGTCGTGCATTTAACCGCGCACTATCAATTATGTTGGTATCGCTGATCACCTTCATTGTTTGTTGCATTAACCCGAACGCGATTTCGATGATTTACGCGATCAGCGGCCCGCTCATTGCCATGATACTTTTCATCATGCCTACGTTGTCAACGTATCTGATCCCGGCGCTTAAACCCTGGCGTTCCATCGGAAATCTGATTACGCTGATCGTGGGTATCCTGTGCGTATCGGTAATGTTCTTTAGCTGATATCCATTGTGAATGGTTCAAAATTGCTACAATTTTGAACCATTCCAGTTTTCATAATGTTCATTCGTTATTATTCCGCACTATCACTTCCCTCATCATATCCTAGTATTATCAGTTAGTTAAACACACAAAGAGATCTGAACATCTTAAATAAGACTATTTAAGATGCATAACTTAGATTCGCAAGATATCTTCTGGTCATTCAAAAACAATTTGCGATATAGATATTCTCATACCATGAGATAGTTATCTGAACCACCCTCAACCAGGTAAGATTAAATCAGTGAAACATAATCATATTTAATAACGAGAAATGCATTTTAAAATGTCTTAATCAGAATTATAGCAAATACAGATTAATCGCAATTTTTTCCAGCAAAATTACAAAATCATGGTGTATTGACATCATCAATCACCAATGAAATTATGCAATTATATACGGATAGGGAGGTTCTTAACATGGGGCTTTGTAGTCGTTATAAAAGTCTTACATGCAATAGTTGCTCAATGCATTGCCAAATAATGCCAGAAGAGTCACCGCGTTTGCAGTACTGCGCAAACTCGTGTTTTTGTATGTGGCCCGAAGAAAGTTCATATTTTAATCGTGGTGTGGTAGAAGGTATCTTAACAAAAAACCACAATGCGAGATTAAGCGGATATATTTTTGTCGATTTTTCAGTAAGTTTTTTACGTCTATTCCTTGAAAAAGACTGGATTGACTATCTTGCAAGTACTGACATGGGGATTGTTTTAGTCAGCGACCGCAATATGCAATCGTTAGCTAATTACTGGCGAAAACACAACTCAGCAATATCTGCTGTCATATATAATGATGATGGTCTTGATGTTGCCAATGAAAAGATCAGACAACTATTTATTGGTCGTTATTTATCATTTACCAGAGGTAACACATTAACTCAGATGGAATTCACCATAATGGGGTATATGGTTTCTGGTTATAATCCATATCAGATTGCTGAAGTTCTGGATATGGATATCCGTAGCATCTACGCGTACAAGCAACGAATCGAAAAGAGAATGGCTGGTAAAATAAACGAATTATTTATTCGTTCACATTCGGTCCAACATTGATACTCAACAATCTGCAAGAATCATACTCTGTTTATACGGGCATTTATGGAAATGCCCGTATTTTATAAATAGGCCGTCCCCTCAAGAGTAAACACATAGTATTTAAAACCATCACACGAAAAATTCAGAAGCATTACGAAATATGAACTTACAAACAATAGTGGCATAAATGTTAACCATGTTAATTTACATAAAGTTTTACGTTGCGACATTAAAGCCTCATTTCAATCATCATGATAAATATAAAATTAATATATATTTATGCCGTAAATACCAATATACTTAGCAAACTATGTGATTTCCATTTCGATTGATTTAGTGTTTATTGACGTATGTACTGGATTATTAACGATAATATCGAGTTCTGGCCTGAGCACCGAAAATTAATATCGGTACATAACGCCGATCTTAACGTCGTTCTGACAACGCCAGCCAGTCGTTGTTTATCACTTCTACTTGAAGCTTTTCCTGATGTGGTTGCACAACAAGATTTTTTCACCAGAGTCTGGGAAGAAGAAGGTATGCGTGTGCCTACTAACACGTTATATCAGAACATATCCATTATCAGACGCGGATTTCGCGCTGTTGGTGATACTACCCACTCGCTTATTGCAACCGTACCGAGAAGAGGATTCAAGATCCATAATGACATTAACATACAAAATCATGTAATAAACTCATCAACAGACGCACATACACACAATGCCCCACCTGCCATAAAAGTTAATGCGGGATACAAAGAGAGCATTGGTGGCGCAAAGAATTTCAATAACAAAATCCTCAAACATATAAAAAGTTATCTAATTATGTTGAGCGCATTTGTCATAGGCGCATATTCTGCATATTGGCTATGGAATAATAATCAACCGAAACCATTTTTCAAGGATTACAAGACTGTTGCGGAAATTAATGGCTGCCATTTTAATGTAACAGAAGATACAATTGATGGGTTGAAAGAGTTCGATAAATATAAAACACGGATACTGGATTCGGGGATTAACTGTAAAAAATATCCGTGGTTATACTTCCCTCTTGCAAAATCCTCACCGGGGATGATTGTTATGGCATGCAATAAAAACTATAACCAACATGAAGTGGCTGGCTGTTTAACCCTGTCTTACCGTGAGGTTAATCGTGATTGATTATAAAAAAAACTTATTATTTATTTTAGTTTTTATCAGTGGGTTTATTCTCTTCACTGTCTATTCTTACACTGCAGAAAAAATGATATATAACGAAACATGCACTGCAAATTGGGTAATTTTTAATGACCAGGGACGAGCAAATCTTACCATCGACTTTATGTTTAACAAAAAAAATAAAACAGGAACTGTTGCGTTGAGTGGAACCTGGCAACAAGGTAACAGAGAAAGTAAATCAATACGGCGAAATATTGAATACACATGGATTGAAAACTATGACACAGCCCATTTAACATCAAAGAAAGTTAATAAGTTTGAGATTATGGATCAAGTTGATGATGATAGACTTGTACAACTTATTCCTGATTTTTATGTCTTTCCAGAAAAAAGTGTAAGCTATAATATACTAAAGCAAGGTAAGCATGCTTTTATTTTGAGCATTGGTAACAGAGCAATAATGCATTGTGCAAGGTAAACTAAAATAGATAACAAAAAGATGGAACCTCGTTAATCATAAAACAATAAAATTAAATATTCTCGCAGTATATGGCAGTCTAAAGCATCAAAGTTTTGATCAACATCTTTCATTTTAGACATCTCCTTGCAATGTAAAATATCATGTATCAACAACATCTGGTGCAAATCCATGAGTCGAACTCGACATTCATCTTAGCTCGATTATTATTCCTTCGTACAGTCGATGTAAACAATACAGAAAGAGGATTATTAAGAACCAGTTTACTCAGTGAATCAATAGAGGAAAGGATTAACGTTTCTTTAAAAGAATTAATTTCATCATCTGTTAAACTAAACTCATCATTGACAGATCGTGAGATATAACTGTTTTTAACTTTACTCTTTACGTTGACTTTATTGACAGAATTAACATTCACATATCTTGAATTTAATGTCCATGATGTTGTTTGCGTGAGAACCTTCTCAGCATTAAGGAATTTTTTAACGGAATCCTTGGTTTCTTTTTCGAGTCCGAATTTACAATATCATGCATATAGACCATTTCATGAATCTGCGAAAACTCAATGTCCATTGTATACCTCACATTTTTACCGTGACTCGATGTTACTGTTCAATAATCACCTTCCATCAATACTAAAATTAATACCCCTAATGTGCCGATAACAAATATAGTCATTCTACGTAACGTCTCCATAAGGTGATATTTGACATTATCAGAAGCTGCGAATTCGGATTTTGCTCTAATCAAATGAGAGAAATGTAAAATGAAGCCACGAAATATTAATAATAGCCTATCACTGCAACCATTAGTTCCTGATCAGGAGAACAAAAATAAGAAAAATGAAGAGAAATCCGTTAATCCAGTTAAAATCACAATGGGGTCTGGTTTAAATTATATTGAACAAGAATCTCTTGGAGGAAAATATCTAATACATGATTTGTCAATAAAGATAGCGGATATTTCTGAAGAGATAATTCAGCAAGCAATATTATCTGCTATGAGCATATATAAATTTTCGATAACAGATGATTTAATGAGTATGGCTGTAAATGAACTCATAAAACTGACCAAAATAGAGAATAATGTAGACCTGAATAAATTCACTACTATATGCACAGACGTTCTATCCCCCCTCGTCACCAGACATAATAAAGAAAAAAAACAAACGACATTCTACCCTTCGCAAAAATCCCCTTTTTAATTTTCATTGAAAAAATGGCAATTGATACTATGAATCCAGGTCATACACATTAAGGCATTTATGTAATGTCGTAATTAAGACAACTAATAAGGTGAATATTAGTAAAACAACTAATGATGTTATTATTTTGTAGTGAACAGTACTTTTACCAATAATGAAAAATATACCATAAGCAATGCAAGCTTAAAACCAATAATTTAAAAAAGATAAATGTAAAAATATTAATGAGTCAATCAATAATAATTTAGCATCACGAGACACATCACAGAGGAATATTATGAGCACAGAAACAATTGAAATATTCAATAATAGTGATGAATGGGCAAATCAACTAAAACACCTATTATCGAAAGGAGAAAATCTGGCATTACTACATGGTTTAACTCCTGATATCCTTGATAGAATATATGCATATGCATTCGACTACCATGAAAAGGGTAATGTAACGGACGCAGAAATTTATTATAAATTTTTGTGCATTTATGCGTTCGAAAATCATGAGTATCTAGAAGGTTTTGCATCAGTATGTCAGTCAAAAAAGAAATATCAACAAGCATATGACCTTTACAAACTAAGTTACAATTACTTCCCGTATGATGACTATTCAGTTATTTATCGTATGGGTCAATGTCAGATTGGGGCTAAAAATATCGATAACGCAATGCAATGTTTCTATCACATTATTAACAATTGTGAGGATGATAGTGTTAAGAGTAAAGCGCAGGCATATATTGAACTCTTAAACGATAATTCAGAAGATAATGGCTAAGCATTACAATCATTTGGTTAAATTTGCTGGTTATAGTGCAGTTAACCACTATAACCAGCACCTCTTATGTTTTCTTAAATCAGCATCTTAAAACAGTTAAGAGCATACTATAAATCATTATTTTTCAATGCGTTAGAGAACAATCTACTTTATCAAAATTGAATAAGGCTATTTCAGATTACATCACTGAATTCCTAAGATAAATTAGTGAACACAACCATAGAATGTCGAATGTAATTTCCTGTAACGTTAATGACACATAAATATGAATAGCCATAATTTCTATTGCTTAAGCAGGATGCAAGAAACCAATTTTTTCATAGAGGTTAACTAATGGACTTAGAAAATAAATTCTCATATCATTTTCTTGAGGGATTAACGCTCACGGAAGATGGAATTCTTACTCAAGGAAATGAGCAAGTTTATATTCCACAGAAAGAGTTAGGTGTATTAATAGTATTACTTGAATCCGCTGGTCATGTTGTACTGAAAGATATGATCATCGAATCAGTATGGAAAAATATTATTGTTAGTGACGAGTCCCTGACAAGATGTATCTATTCTTTGCGCTGCATTTTTGAAAAAATTGGCTATGATCGTTGCATAGAAACAATCTACCGGAAAGGTTATCGTTTCAGCGGGCAGGTTTTCAAAACTAAAATTAATGAAGATAATACTTCAGACTATTCCATAGCTATATTCCCTTTCACTACTTCGTTGAATACACTGGATCCATTAATACTTAATCAGGAATTAGTGCAAATCATTTCAAATAAAAAAATCGATGGTCTCTATACCTATCCGATGGCTGCGACAAATTTTTGTAATGATCACATATCTCAAAATTCATTCTTGAGCAGATTCAAGCCAGATTATTTCGTTACAGGAAGAATAAACCAGAATAATGCAGTGAACACTTTATACATTGAGTTGATCGACGCTAAAAACCTTTTCCTCATCGCCAGTAATCATCTCCCTGTTGATGAACTACATAATACATCACAATTTATTATAGATAATATCCTTCAAACGGTACATAAACCAGAACGATCTGTAAGATTAGCTAAGCAGGACCAAGGATATAAGAATCATTATTTATCAGATGAAATGTTAGCCGGAAAGAAAGAACTTTACGACTTCACCCCTGAAAGCATTTACAGGGCCATGACTATATTTGATAGATTACAAAATAAAAGTGATATACAGACGCTAAAAACAGAATGTTATTGCCTTCTAGCGGAATGCCATATGTCTTTGGCACTTCATGGAAAAAGTGAACTTGAACTTGCTGCTCAAAAAGCATTAGAGCTTTTAGATTATGTATCAGACATAACCACTGTCGATGGAAAAATTTTAGCTATTATGGGACTGATAACTGGTCTGTCTGGACAAGCAAAAGTATCTCATATCTTATTTGAACAGGCTAAGATACACTCAACTGATATAGCCTCTCTCTACTACTATAGGGCACTAGTCCACTTTCATAATGAAAAAATTGAAGAGGCAAGGATTTGTATAGACAAATCACTACAACTCGAACCCAGAAGACGAAAAGCAGTTGTGATAAAAGAATGTGTAGATATGTATGTGCCTAACCCGCTCAAAAACAACATTAAACTCTACTATAAAGAAACTGAGAGTGAAAGCCATCGAGTTATAATTGACAACATTTTGAAATTAAAGCAGCTGACGAGAATTTGTATGCGATAAATTTTTATTGACGCAATTTTATTATTTAGATGTATGCAACTTGTTATTTAAACAACAGAGATAAAAATATCTAAGATATTCACCTTATTGCAAGATATTTAAAATGCTCTAGAGTTAAAAGTATGATGTAAAGACCATTGGCCTGGACAATTAAAAAAGGGAGCTTTATGACTAATCCAATCGGTATCAATAATTTATCTCAAAGTTCAAATATAGCGAATGCAACGGGTGATGAAGTCGTATCATTAGATAAACACATCAACACCAGTGCTACTGATACAGATCAAATACAAGCATTTATAGTTTCAACATGGATGGCGCCTTTTCAAAATGATATGTATTCAGAAGATAATCCTATCTCACCTTACTATAAAATTGAATGGTAGACGATTGACCAAATAAATCATAACGAGATACTTTTATAATAGTATCTCCTCCCTTTCATTCAATCCTCACACATGAAAAAATATGCGCTCACCAAAAGTTAAATTCTTAACCATCTTCACGTTTTGTATATTTATTACAAAAATGTCTTTCGCCAGCAACTCTTGCTCTAATGAAGCAGGAACAATGTTCAGAATCGAACCAAATTTAATTAAAGCTATCGCTCTTGTTGAAAGCAATCTAAAAAAGGATAGCATAGGCAAGAACAGAGATAAGAATAACAATATAAAGAGTTTAGATTATTGGTTAATGCAGATAAACCAGATGCATATTCCCCTGTTAAAAAAACGTGGAATAATAAAAGATGAACGAGATTTGTTAGATAACCCTTGTCTGAACATTAAAATAGGAACCGAGATTTTATATAACCATTTTTCACGTTGTGGAGTAACGTGGCAATGCCTGGGGACTTATAATGCGGGTTTTGCAATGGATAACCAAAAAAAGAGACAGCAATATGCCCCAAAATATATATTGTATATACCAGGCTTAATGAACTAGACAATCGTAAGGCTTCAGCAAAATGAGCCTAAAGCCTCTTTTTTTTATATAGTGCAAACACCCATACGTAAAGCTGTTTTGATCAACTCGATACCACTGTGAACATCTAATTTCTTCATGATATTGAGTCTATGAGTTTCGACTTTTTTTCTGCTTAACTGCAAGAAATTAGCGATTTCTTTGTTTGTTTTACCATCAGCTATGAGTTGTAATATTTCTGACTCACGATTTGTAAGTTGATTATCAGAGGAATACCTGGAAGATATTTTTTCACAATCCATATGTACACTATCAAAATAAGTGTAACCATTACTAATCGAATCAATAGCACGATTTAGTTTCGCCGGGTGACTGGTTTTCCATACGCATCCTTTCGCACCTGCTTCAAGCAATTTTATTGAATCAATATACGGCATCTTTGCTACAAATGTAATAATATGAGCATCTATCTTATGCGATTTAACCCATTTTACGAGTTCGGACCCCATCATTCCACCTGCAAATTCTCCTAAAATAAATATTTAGGCTGTAGATTTGTTACACTCCGCTATAGCTTTCTTCAGATCTTTATAGCCCCCAACAACCTTATATAAATCAGGATAATGTCCGAGAAATCCAATTATCCCATCAATCATAAACGGCTGCTGATCTGAAACTACAATTTTAATTTTTCCCATATATTCATCCTGAGTGTAAATGCTTTAACGCATTCATTTATAATCATCCCTTCCATTATTATTATAAGCAAAATCCAAAGAATACATTGATGAAATAATAATGAAATATAATTAAAAATAAAATTTTTTCGTAAAAAATACCACAGGCATTAAAAAATCATGAGATGATTAAAATATTACAATTAGATTATATTCAAATCATTAAACTTGAGCCAGGGAGCTATAAGTCCTCAGGGCTTGCCAAAACAGAATTATTCATATCCAAAGAATGTGTTTCAAACATTTTTTCAACTAAATAATGTCTGGCTTGTTCGCAGATTTCGTTAACCTTGTCAGGGGAGAAACAATGATTATTAATTAAATATTGCTCACAATTATCCACAAATTCCTGCGGACTAAATTCAGCAATAAATTGATCGGTAAAAAACACAAAACGCTTATCATCATGAAATGTAATATGGACATTCCATATTGATTTGTCGACAAAATATGACTCTACTTCAAGATACTTATCTTTGAATCTGGTAGGTATAAAGAGATTTACAGGACCTGATATTGCCGGTAATTTTTTTCTCCAACTTTCAAAAATTTTGATAAAAACATCAACTTCCTCTGAGGATTTTAACAATATACTCTTCAGATCGTTTATCATGTTTATTCTTTTTTTTCTAGTTCTGAGCTCAACAAGCTTATCAAGGGTATAAAATTATCCATCACATCAATAATGCCTTTTGTATAGCCATCATAATAACCTTGAATAAATTTTTCTTCTCTCTTTACCTCAATGCTCTGAATTTTTGCGCTGGTTTCAAGAAGGATACTTTCTTTAAGAGAAACTATTTATTTCAATCCATCAGAAATTTTTCTTTTAATCACAACACCATTTGCAGGAGATTTTATCAAGCTCATCTCTATTTTTTTTCGCATAAAATGTAATTCTCTCTAAAAGAGTTGATGCAAGTGGTAACGGCAATTGTATGTGATCAACAAAATCAGGAAATAATAAATTAAATCGTTGCTGCATTGCCAATGGTTGTTGCCTTATATAGGGTGACAACGTTGAAAAACCACATGTGATGATATTGTGATAGCTAGCGATGCCGGGTTTGTATCGTGCCTTTTCATTTATTTTCACCGGTATAGCTGATAAATAATCCCTTAGCACAGCAGGAACCTTATAAAAAAATCCGCGTTCTGCAAACCTTTCTCGATAAAAGTGATAACCACTGAATAAACAGAACAATGGAAATAAATTCCAATTGTTTATGTAGTAAATAAGTGAACTATTCAGATTAAAATGTTCAACTGAAAGATTGTACTGCAGAACAATCATTTCATTGGTAATAGATCTAAGCACCGGATTGTTAATAGGTGTATTATTCAAGCTTACTCGTTGAGGATGAATATAACTAATTGGATCATATATAATCTTTCTTAGGGCAAGATTCATAACGCTCTCATATGTCTACTTAATTTTCAACCTGACTAAATTAGTTAGAATGGCCCTATACTTCCATAACAGCCAGCAAGTCGCTACGGATATTAATGCAAGTAAGATAGAAACCGGCATAGCCTTATCATAAGCAAAAACAGGTTCGCTAATTTCATATGTTGGTGCTTGCTCAATAATGTCTCTTCGTTTTGACAATACAACAGAAATATTTTCATATTGTACGCTTGCAGAGCTATTAACAATAAATCTCTTGATATCATTTATTTTTATTTCTGGGTTGATATCTTTTTCATATACTGCAAGTACAGAAATATGAATTGGTAAAGCAGTTTTACCACTATCGCCATTATCAACATCGTAACTAACATGTACTCTCGAAGAAATAATGCCATCCATAATTTTGAGAGATTGCTCTAACCGCTGCTCAATAGCAGAATATAGCCTTGCTTTTTCCGCTCGTGGAGATGAAACGAGTGCATCTGCAGGGAACATCTGCGATATTTGAATATCAGGCTTACCCGGTAGATTGTAGATTTTTAGCCAATCCACCGCAGAAGCAAAATCCGTTGGTTCGACAAATATTGAAAATCCTGTTTTGCCTTAATCCTTCTTTTCAGCATTAATATTATGTCTTTGTAAAACAGCAAGGACATCATTAGCTTGCTGTTGATCAAGATGGTTCAATAATTCCTGCTGCTTGCAGCCGCACAACAGCAGGATAAACAATAATAATGATATATATTTCATGAGCGGGTCAACGTCTCAACTGCAGCGACAATCTTTCTTGCTAATGTTCCACCAATGAAACCTCGACATTATAATTAAGCACATGATCCTGCAAGACTAATAATTTTTCAGGAGTTAACCCCTCTTTATCAGACCTTAATGCTTGTAACGCATTTTGCTGCCAATTTTCAGTTTGTACAGCATAGTTGGCAAAAGCGGAGATCATTTTATCATCCGGGTTGTCAAGATTGAGAACCCGGTCATTTAAATCAATCACTTTCGCTTGCTGTATTTCATGAGCAGTTGATTGCTCAGCTCTATCAATAGGTGGCATATTGCTTACTGACATAATAAAATCCTTATCCAGTTTAGCGGAAGTTTTGTATGATTGCTGAATCAAGATCTTTATACGCTTTTACAACGTTAGATTGCGCATTTCGATATAATGTATACTCAGCTAATGCACTTTGATATTCGGCAAGAAATTTCGTGTCGGAGGGATTGGTTGGCTAAATCCTCCAACGCTTTTTCAACTTGCTGGTTCAGATCATCAACGCCCTGATCAAATTGATTGCTGATATCCATAATATAACCATTCCAATCTGCCATAAGTCCTCCTCAATTATTCCTGAAATGTCCAGTTGCTACCTTGAGACTTCTCGAATCGGTTATCTCCGTAGCTAAATGAACTATTATTTGTGTCCTGATTTTTCAAATTCACATTAAATCTTACATATTGTTTACCCCATTGTTTATAATATTCGTCAACATAGTTATTAATTTTATTTAATTCACTGTCACTTAACGTACCAATGATATTGAAATACACATTGTTAGCTGTTTTATATTTTTCATAAGAAAGACCTATCGCTGACAACGTTTCAATAGCCTGACTTTCCAATACATTATCATCTAATACCGCAATACTTATATTGCTGGCATATGGCATAGTTTGCAGTAATCCTTTAATAAGATTATCGATTAGTTGCTGTGTGATAGCGTTCCGTTGCTTACTCACTGTCAATCTTAGATTACTGGCATCTAATAGTTGAAGTTTAAAATATTGTAAATCAGGGAAATTATCAGCAAGCCATGAAAAAATTCGTATCGATTCATCATCAGGATTTATCACCCGTACTGGCTTTCCTGGTTGATTTTTTTCCAGTGCTTGTTTGACCCAGACTGCTTCATCCAAAATATTGATATTAATATAGATAACATGATCTCTACCATATAAAACTTCATAATTCCTGTTTTTGTTTACAAGAATTTTATCGATATGTCTCAGCTGCGGATCATTACTAGCATTAACAATATAAAAAGCAATAAAAATGATAGCAAAAAGAAAAAAAAAGCATTACATACTTAAACAGCTTACTGCTAAAGAAATGTTGTTTTGTAGAAATAATGTTATTTTCAATAATGCCTGGCAATGAATACTGCCAAACTTCATTTTTTTCTTTTACAGCAAATTTGAGACCTAAAACTTCTATTTGCTGATTCAATGTTAACGTTCTATCTTCAGGTTCTTGTGCTGTTAATTCTCTGAATGTTACTACCAGATCAGGGTCGGTAGTAATTATTATCTCAAAACTACCTGTAAGCTCGCCATAAGGAACGACTATTGTGTTTTCTGGTAACTCAGAAAAAGCATCACTTCTTCCTAACGAAACATCATTACCAATGATAACAAGTAGACGCCCATTAAGTATTTCATACTCGCATCCATTCAATGGTCCGCTCAACAAACGAATGGCATAAGATTCCAATAAGTCTTGTGATAAGAATTTATCATTATTTTCCATGAATACCACCCGCTAATTCCATAAGCTCTAGTTTAGAGTAGTGTAACAAGACGGAAATTTCATGACCAAATTATGATGACACAGAATAAAAAAATTATAATTTCGAGAACTATTTTAAATGCCTCTATGCATAACTTTATTTACAATTTAAGGTATAAACCCTATTCCCTCAATGTTAAGCAAATATAACAATCACTCTTATTTTAAATTTTACACGTAATATTTACCCTAAATGATTTTAGAGTACAGGTGGGCATATGCAAGTCTTTTCCAGTGATGTCTACTTCACTGTAGGCACTAATGCATTATTAGCATCCCAAAAAGAATATTACAGCGATTTAGTTGCGTTGGTTGATCTTGGACATTCGTTCGTTGTTATTGATGAGCATCAACATCGAAATCTCAAACCAAATACAGAACCTGTAAACATCCTTTTGAGCAACAATTTCAACAGGATCAATAAGAATATTACATTATCTGATTTAACGCATTTCCTGGTTTCAAATCTTCATACACAAAATGTGTATTCCACACAAGAACCACTTATCCATGATGAGATAGATATCCTGCGGTTATGTGTTTCTTACTCGTTAAAACAAATAGCCATTATTAAAGGAATTGATTATAAAACAATATCATATCACAAAATAAGAGCCCTAAATAAACTTAACATAAAAGGTACTGTTTAGTTGTTTATAGCACTCTGTGAATGGGATAAACATTATTTTAAACTCCAATCTTGCGTAAGAGAAAGTTGATATGTCATTAGTAGGATATAATAGTAACATCATAATAACCATCGCGCTGATATCGTTGCTCTCTGCATGCACCAGAGAAAATTCATTAAAGGAGAATCAAAATAAAAGAAGTGGCGAATCCCAAGCGATAGTAGATGCAAGACAGTTCTTTAGCGAACACCCGGAATATATATCATCAGCAGAACTGGAGCAAAAGCTATATCGCGAATTTGCACAGGTTACTACAGTTCCAGCTTATAAAGAGATGAGTATGTATCAATTGCTTATCATTTCACAAGATCGTTTAACTCATTAAATAAGGATCTACACGCTTTTTGCGTGTAGATTCTTATAAATTTCTGACTACGACAGATGTTTAATTTTTTAAATTATCGTCTTTATTCTCGATTTTTGTGTCTTCACCCTCAATGAATTTATCTTCTGAAGAGAGCTGTTCATCTTGAACAGGTTGCCCAGCATTCTCCACATCTTCAAGCCACAGCAGAAGACGTAATATTTCATCTATATTTTCGAAGCTAACATAATCGTAGCGACGATGGGTAGCATAATTTTTTCGTGCTAATTTTTTATCTGTGATAATTGGTATTCCGATTTCCTTTGCATATTTCCTTACGCCTAAGGCCACCTCATTAGTTACTCTTACAGAAATCAATGGAATAGGTGAAAGATGTGGCTTAAAGTATATCCCTATTGCAATGTGAGTAGGGTTGGAAATCATCAAACGACTATTACTGACATCAGACTTCAATTGCTCAGAAAGAATTTCCTGATGCGCTCTCTGCGTTTAGACTTAATTTCTGGATTTCCTTCTTGCTCCTTGTATTCTCTTTTAACTTCTTGTTTATCCATTTTCATATCTTTCATAAATAAAAAATATTCAGCGATAAAATCAAAAATTAAGACAATTATCATACTGCCGAGACAATACAGTATGAGAAGGAATAGCATCTCTCCCCAATCTGATAATAAAGATATGATATCTCCATCAAGAGTTTTAAAAAGCAGTGATTTATGATTACTCCAAAATACTTTGATCGCCAATGCAAAAAAAACAATATAAAGAATTGCTTTAACAAATTCTTTTACGGTTTTTAAGCCAAATATACGCTTTAAGCCATTTACTGGATTCAATGAATCAAACTTAAATTTAACAGCTTCAGTTGCTAATTGCATTTTACTTTGAAACCAGGAGACAAGTATTGTTGTGAACATGCAAACCAGCAAAAAAGGAATGTTCGTTTTCAACCAACCAACCCCCATAGCTTTAAAATAGTCCCAAATATCTGGTTTAGCGTTATGATCAAGGATGTATTCAAGAATCGACATAATGTGATGCACATCAAAAACATATCCGAGATATAAAGTACCCACAAGCATTATTACAGAGATGGTTAAGTCTCTACTTTTTAGAATTTGCCCTTTTTTAGAAGCATCCTGGAGTTTCTTTTGTGTTGGCTTTTCAGTTTTATTGGCCATGAAACACTCTATTTCTCAATGTATAGTTGCAATTGTTCTGGGAAAAAGGATAACGGCATTACTCGTTCAGCCAGTATTGGGGCAAAATAAATAATTAATATTAAAAATGCCAGCGCACTTTTGACAGTCAGTGAAATGGCAAAAGCATTTAGTTGTGAAGCATAACATGCCAGCAATCCCAGGACAGCCTCACCGCCCAGCATAACGGCAATCACGGGGCTTGCGTAAACGATAGTATGAGTCATTATGTTATTAATATATGAGAATAAAGGCTCTAATTTAGGAAAATTAAAATTGCCTGAAGGCCATAAATTATAACTTTGCCAAAGAGTTTCCAGAATAAAGTTCATTCCACCTTTAGTAAGATAAACCGCAGCAGAGAAAAGGTTAAATAATCTTGCTAATTCCGAGGTATCGACACCTGTAGCCGGATCCAAAGTACTACTTAATGTTGCACCGCGTTGGTTATCGATAAAGCTACCTATAGCAAGGAACATCCAAAACGGGGATGCTAATAAGCATGCAATAAACAGCCCTATGATAATTTCTCTGGCAGCGAACAAAGCAATATCGATTTCATTTAAGTTCAATAATTCATAGTGGTAATGCTGAACTAATGCACATGATACCACTATTATTATTGGGTGACGAACTACTGTTGGTATATTCCCACTGGCGAAAAATGGTAACAAATAGAAAGTTGGTGCCAATCGGCAAAAACCGAGCGCTGTAGCAGCCAGCAGACTATGCAACTGATAGAGTATCGCCTCCCCCATGCTATCCTCTCGCGAATGCTAAATTCAGCATTTCGATACCAAATGAATATAATTTTTCACCATACCACCCGCTCATTAAAAAAAAGCAAATACTTACGCACAATAATTTCACGCCAAATGGCAACGTCTGTTCTTGCAACTGCGTTACCGTTTGAAAAAGCCCTACCAATAAACCAACAAATGTCGCAACTGCAATAGGTCCTGCAGACATAACTAAAATCAGATACAGCGCCCTATTCCCCGCAAAAACAATATCGTCCATATTTTTTCCTCAGGGATTAATGGATAGGTCAAAATATTGTAAAATGAGCCCTTTTGATAACATTGTCCAACCGTCCATCGCGACAAACAAAATTAATTTTATCGGTGTAGATATGGTTACCGGACTCATCATCATCATACCTAACGTTAACAGAACGCTGGATATAACCAGATCCACTACGACAAAGGGTAAATAGATATAAAAACCTATAATAAATGCACTTTTTATCTCACTCAATGCATATGCGGGCAGTAACGAGAAAATTGAAATATTATCATCATCGATTATCTCTTCATTGTCTTCAGAACTATTCACCTTCTAAATCTTTTCAAAAAAGCTAACCAACTCAGGTTCAGAATATTTTATCAAATATGATTTATAACCACTCATGCCTGTCTCAACAAAATTAACAACCGATGCTACATTATTGAATGAAAGATTCTCATTCTGACTGTTATTATATATTTCCTTCCCAACCGGCATCATTACGAACATTGACAATAGCAAAGCAACCCCATTAAGTGTCATATTTGATGGCACTTGCTGAAGTCCCAGCGCGTTTCGGACAATAACAAAAACAATCGAGAATTTAATAAAACATGTCCCGGATGCTATTATAAACGGCAATAGTGTAAATAATGATAATATCGCTATCAGCGAAATGCTATTTGACATTATTATTCCCTGATAACCAAGAATGAATTTCTACGCCCAATTTATCATCCACTTCAACAAGTTCGCCATAGCCAGTTAGCGCACCATTTACACGTATCTCTATATTTTTCTCAGATTCAGGAAGCAGAGATATTATTCTTTTTGCACAGAGATCGTCTATTTCATATAGATTCATTATTTTCTTACCAAGAACAAACTCAATTTTTACAGGCAACTCTTCAAAACTATTAATCATCTGTTCGTCATTTTCATCATAAATCTCACTCTCGTTTTTTTTGATATCAAAATCATCTGTTTCAAAATCTTCCTCGTACTCAAAATGATCAGCCATTTTTAACTCCTCTGGATAAATTAAATCACAAATTTTTGTATTATAAATAACCGCATAAGCCAAATTATTTGAGATTAATAAAACATCACCAACTTCAATATCAACAAGACTTCTGTAACATGTTTTACTAAATCCAATTACAAAATGAATGGACCAATATAATGATTTTTTGTCTAACACTGGAGCGTTTCCGTATTGGCAGACTGTGACTTTATCTAACCAAAGATTCAATTCCCCTGTTCATATTCTTATTAGTGGTTGAGCAGGGCTCAATACTCCATCAAATACTTTACCTACGTGCAAACGATTATATTTTAGTTCAGGATGCTTTAGATTTAACGGGGAACTGGATAAACTGAGCCATTCCCCTATTAACCTTTCCGTTTCTGGCATTAAAGCCATCCCAGCGAGCTCAGATGAAATTAAGGGAAATATTTCTCCAAGCAATACCCATCCAGACCAGCTGCCACTCTCTTCTGCTATCGGTAACCATTTAGCACTAAATTCGGGCATTAATAATGCAACATCTTCGCCATTTTCTTTCCAATTTTGAAAAGTGGTTTCAAACGTATGAGTGTTTCGATTTACTTTCCTCAGACCGAACATTAACTTTCATCCTTCTGATCGTTTTCGAATTTGCTTTCATTTTCTTGCTCCTCATAAGGCTGATGTCGTTGTCCTTGTCGTTCATCTTGCTCAGTCAATACCCAACGTTGTGCTGTAACTCATTATGAAAACTATTTAATTCCCTCATCATTGATAAGGTTGGACATCTCTTTCAACATGAGAGTCATTGAAGCTTTCGACCAATTTAGCGGAATGATAGGGCTTGGCGCTTCATGCAAAGTTCCCGACTTGTGGATATAGTTATAGCTTTCGGGAAGTGCCATTTCAGGTACACTCCTGCCATTTGCACCAATCATATTCTCGCCTGTTATTTGGGCCAATGATCTATTCATAAATTGCACTGAGTCATTCAAATACTCTTCCTTTCTTGATTCTTTATAAACAATTGCTGCTGATTTTGCATACCATGAGTCAAAAAACCATTCTGCTTCTGTTGATGGAATGAAGCTCTTTTCTCTTTTCGCATGTGAATTTTGATCGGTATCGGTTTTAATATCATTGAACCAAAAATTTGCCGACTGATAATTATCCTTCTCGTATCTTTTTATACCATACGGACCTGCTAGTTTTTTAACTATTTTTAGAACCTGCTCTTTTCTTCTGGTGTTTATCTTTGCAAGATTTGCAGGATAAATAACATTAAGTAAAGCCGCATCGGCTTCTCTGTAATGTTTATCTTTTTCCAGATAACCTGGGGATTCTCCCCCTAAATCAAGCTGTAACGTTATTCTTTCATAACCTTTATCTATGAGGTGGTTCAACCTCGTTGTTGAAAGAGGTTCATCCAGTTCATTGGCTTTAGCTTCGCGTAGTAAATCAGAGACAAAAACAGAGTCTTTCTTCGAGAGTAAGTTCGACAAACGTTCCAGTCCAGAGGTCACCAGTGCAACGGAAGATGTGTTTAATCGGGCATCTTCTTCCCATGCTCCGGAATCTTCCATAACATAGAAATTGGCTTTATCCAGATAAGCAATCAGCAGCGCAACCGATTTTAATCGGTCACCTTTTTGCCAATCTTCAGCGTTAATTGTATCAGTGTCGATTGCTTGTATAAGGAGATCAAGATAAAGACCTAACGCATCATTTTGTTTATGGTTCCACAGCTGCGGCTTGCCTTCTTCCTGCACATCTGCCATCACGGGGGAGTTGCTGTCAAATCGGATATGCACAACATTCATTTGCCCGGGAACTCCATCCAGTCGTTTGGGGTTGCTAATGACGTCCTGCATCCGCTTAATCTGGTCGGGCGTAGACATATAATCCCACAGGGTGAGCAGAACCTTTTTTGCGGCTACACTATTTCCCTGATCTGATACTAATGCCATATAGCCCCATAAACTATCCCTCAGCCAGACAGCATCATAGTGGGTTTCTGCCGCTGTTTTGTCATCTTCGAAAGTAGAAGCAAGAATAAACGTTCCCCAGGGTTTCTCCGTCAACGTTAACTTTCGTGTGTTTTCTGTTAATGTTAGCAATCCTTGAATTTCGTCTTTGGTATAGTGGCTCTTTATTTCATTTTGTAATTTGGCTGAGTGAATCAAAAGACGATAATTAGGATACTTATCTGGATTTAACGATAAATAACTTTTATCTGTTGCTGCCCCCGTGGAATTAAGAATGTTAAATACAGATTCACTCGTCACTTCTGCCCCTGTCGCCTGGCATGTGCCGCACGAAAATATACCAGCGAGCAGAAGAGTTAATGCAGATTTCCCTTTCATAAAATATTCCATCAATCGTTTGTTAAAAGCGTAGATAACCACTTATTTAACAACTTGAAAATAAGGTGTTTTACCTGGGTTGTTACAAAAGGATTGCATTGCGTAAACGCTTTTTATTTACAACAAAATGGGGAAGTATTACGGCGATTGCGAAAAGTCTGAAGCGATTGAATTAAGATAATATAGAAAATCAGATACAGCAAAAATGGCAGATTGATCAGGTGAAGATAAATTGGAGCGGGCGAAGGGAATCGAACCCTCGTATAGAGCTTGGGAAGCTCTCGTTCTACCATTGAACTACGCCCGCTTCGAGATGCGTAAGGCATTATAAACCTTACGCTCTCCTTAGCAAGTGCCGCGCTGCTGACTGCTGATTAATTCGCCATCAGCATTTTGGCTTGCTGCCCTGCGGCGGCAAGTAACGTAGCGGATCAATTGCCGTTGCACGGTAACGAATCTGGAAATGCAGGCGAACAGATGCCGCATCCGTGCTCCCCATAGTGGCGATTTTTTGCCCAGCCTTCACGCTTTGCCCATTATTTACCAGCATCGTGTCATTATGGGCGTAAGCCGTAATGTAATCTTCACTGTGTTTAATCATGATGAGATTACCGTAGCCACGCAGCTGGTTGCCCACATACACCACCTTTCCTGCACCCGCGGCGTAAATAGGTGTACCCCGTGGAGCTGAGATATCAATCCCTTTATTGCCGCCATCTGCTGTCGAATACGGCATGATAACTTTCCCTGTCGTTGGCCATAACCAACAACGTTGCCCTACTGGCGGCCAGGAAGATTTCGGTACCGCTGATGACGGTGTAACCGATGCGGTTTTGGTCGTTGATTTGGCGGTTGATTTACGTGTACTACTGCTACTTTTCGCCCCACCTAGTTTTAGTTTCTGACCAACTTCAATGGTGTAAGGGGGGGAAATGCCGTTCAGTCGCGCCAGTTCTTTTACGCTGGTTCCCGTGGTGCGCGAAATACGATATAGCGTATCCCCCCGTTTCACGGTGTAAACGGAGCCGGAATACGTTCCTGTATCGGATGATTTGCTACCCGAACAGCCCGCCAAAAGCAGTCCAACCGATAACAACATCACGATACCCAGAGATTTTTTATTCAGGCGTCCCGCACTCAAAATCTTTCCTCGCTTAAAAAACAAGACGCCTTATCATAGCAGCCAGCCTCTTGATACCCAATCTCTTGCTTCTGGAAAAACGTGGTAATAGAGAAAGAGGTTAATTTCATTTGGCAAAGGGAAGTATCATCAGCAAAATATTCGCTGTAGAGGTATCGAACTTCCTGACTTTTTACCCTATTTCCCATCCTGATGCGTAATAATCCCAATTTATCACATTGATTTTATCGCCACTCATATTGATACGTATCACTGCCCCTATTCAGAGTCCTGTTTCGTATCATATCTGTGTTTTTTTAACGTCATCACACTTCCTACCTCCCCTAACGCTTATCGTCGTTTCTGGCGTAAATCTTGCCTGCTTAGACTAAATCTTTGCCATAAGAACCAAATGTTCAAATCGAGGGGATTTCTATGGAAGCGCGGGAAGCAACCGCTACGGGTGAATCATGCATGCGCGTCGATGCCATTGCTAAGGTCACCGGGCGGGCACGATATACTGACGATTATGTTATGGCGGGCATGTGTTATGCGAAATATGTACGTAGCCCTATCGCACATGGTTATGCCGTAAGTATTAATGATGAACAAGCCAGAAGTTTGCCGGGCGTACTGGCGATTTTTACCTGGGAAGATGTGCCTGATATTCCATTTGCTACTGCTGGGCATGCCTGGACACTTGACGAAAACAAGCGCGATACCGCCGATCGCGCACTGCTAACTCGCCATGTTCGTCATCATGGTGACGCCGTTGCCATCGTCGTGGCCCGCGATGAACTCACGGCAGAAAAAGCGGCGCAATTGGTCAGCATTGAGTGGCAAGAATTACCCGTTATCACCACGCCAGAAGCGGCGCTGGCAGAAGACGCTGCACCAATCCATAACGGTGGCAATTTACTGAAACAAAGCACGATGTCGACGGGTAATGTCCAACAAACAATCGATGCCGCCGACTACCAGGTACAGGGGCACTATCAGACCCCCGTTATTCAACATTGTCACATGGAAAGCGTAACATCGCTGGCGTGGATGGAGGATGACTCGCGAATTACCATCGTTTCCAGCACCCAGATCCCGCACATTGTTCGCCGCGTGGTTGGTCAGGCGCTGGATATTCCCTGGTCATGCGTACGAGTCATCAAACCGTTTGTCGGTGGCGGTTTTGGTAATAAACAGGATGTACTGGAAGAGCCAATGGCGGCATTCCTGACCAGCAA
>UMFJ01013274.1_pt1 | contig 24718 bp, 20 predicted proteins | sample 1964991 | NCBI WGS metagenome assembly UMFJ01 (sample SAMEA4836044, study PRJEB28245) | human gut metagenome | biome: gut microbiome; material: fecal sample | place: Denmark | collected 2008 | reverse complement strand
TGCTATCTTTCATTTTTTCTCTAAATACCTGAAGACTTTCAATTATAAAATTAAGAAAATTCAAGCTGGTGGACGTTATTGGTTTTCAGGTTATGTTGCAGTAGACAGGAAATTATAATAAATACTCATACATGACCAACACTACTTACAGATCACAACTTGAAATTCTCTCGATCTGCAAGTATACAATTAATAATATAAGCAATTCCATCACGAGTATTCGCACGTGTCTGGTAAACACAGATATTGCGGATCATATCACAAGCATTCTCCATAGCAACGGAATGAATACCAGGGATAGATAACATAGAATAATCATTTTCACTGTCACCGATCGCGATGATCTCTTCTGGTTTTAATCCATCTTTTTTTGCATAATCTAGTAAAGAGCTTCCCTTCTGAGCATTGATAGAAGTAATCTCAATATCCGTTGGAACCGTAGATACAACAGCAAGTCCCGGAATCTTTTCGAGTTCTACACGTAATTTCTTTAAAGATTCATGATCTGGAGAGTTTGATGTGATCTTTAGGATGCGGTGGTCACTGTTTAATAACGCCTCCTGACCATCAACAAAGATAACATCATCAACTAACTCACGGTAATCATCTAAAGTATATTTCATATCTGGGTGATTGACCTGAATGGCAGGAATGAATACATCTCTTGTATAAATTTCACGTTCTTCTAATGGAAGAAGAGAAATACGTCCTTCTGTTGTAAATAATGCAGGTTCCATTCCGTATTTATTAAATGCATCAAAAATGGTGCGGACAGTTTCTTTGTCAAGAATATGCTCGAATAAAAGATTTCCATCTTTATCAAAAGCACAAGCTCCATTACTGCAGATTAAGTCGCATTTTAATCCGGCTGCTTCCACAAGACCGCGTGCATTTGGATATTCACGTCCTGTGTTGATAATAAAATTGATACCATTTTCCTGAGCTCTTTTGATCGCTTCGACATTGATCGGGGTAATCTGACGATAGCTGTCAAGAAGAGTACCATCCATATCGGATGAAATTAATTTAATCATGTGATAGCCTCCTGTATTGGGTGTAATTTCTTCTCATCTTTATAGTATCACAATTGGAATAGATAAAACATTCCAAATTGCTTTAAAATATATTTCAATGATCATTGTCTGGAAAGAATCTGTTCCAGCACGATCGCAACGCCGTCATGATCGTTATCAGCTGTATGATGCAGACAGATCTCCTGAATGATATCATCTGCATTTCCCATAGCAATGCTTTCGATATAAGGAAGTCCAAGCATAGAATAATCATTTTCACTGTCACCGATAACCATGGTATCTTTCAGTGAAATCTGATATTTCTCAGTATAAAAATGAACGGCTGCACCTTTTAATGCATTTACAGCTGTGATATCGAGACGATATGGACTCTGATGGGATACTGCAAAGTGTGGGACTTGCGTATGAAGGCTGTTTGTAAGCTGTTCAAGTTTCTGCTGGTCTAAGGACTGTGTCGTGATTTTAATGATCTGTGGATTCTCAGAAAGAAGAAGTTGTCCATTATCATAAAAATGAGCATTTTCAAGTCGTTCACAGATATAAGATTCTTCATCTAGTGTTTGACTTGGAAATTCTTCTCTCAAAGCGGGAACAACTTCAGAAGACAGATAATTTGCATATCCTTCCTTGGAACCTAAGACACATAATCCACGGGTACTGTGGATCTCATAAAAAGTACGACAGGAACCAAAGATCCGCAGCATCTCAGGGATACGTTTGGTTGGAATATAAGAAGCATGCAGCTGGTCCCCAGAAGTATCAAAGATGCAGGAACCGCCAAAACATGCGATATCACAAGAAATATCGTATGCATCGAGGAGTTTTTTGGCATCAAAATAATTCTGTTCCGTATTGATCAAAAGACGGAGTCCCTTTCTTTGAATTTGTTTGATCGCACGGAGTGTACGATCACTGATTTGTTGTTTGCTGTTAAGCAGTGTTCCGTCAAGATCAGAAACGATCAGCTTTATCATCTTGCCGTCCTCCTTTGTTTTCTAATTATATCTAGGTTAATCGTAACATAAAAAAGCATAAAAATATAGTAGAAAACAGGGTTGAGGCAAAAAGTTGATTTGTGTATAATATGATGTAAGTGTCAATAAGTATAAATTCTCAGAGGTAACGACAGATGAAAGATTATGTTGCATTTGATCTGGAGACAACGGGGTTATCCCCAGATTCAGATCAGATTATTGAAATTGGAGCTGTTAAGATCAGAGATGGGAAGATCAGTGGAAAGTATAACTGTATCATTCATCCAGAGATCGAAGTCAGTGATTTTATCATCAATTTAACAGGAATCAGCAGGGATATGTTAAGGAAGGGAATTCCACTGAAAGAAGGTGTTGAGGAATTTTTGGAATTTAGCGGGGATCTTCCGGTTCTTGGACATAACGTCATGTTTGACTATAAGTTTATGAAGATGGCAGCAGCTTCATTTAAGTATCCGTTTGAGAAAACAGGAGTTGACACGCTAAAAGTAGCAAGGAAGTTATTAACTGGACTTGAAAATAAGAAGCTGGAGACACTCTGTGCTCATTATCATTATGTGAATCAGGCAGCACACCGTGCTTACGATGATGCATTGGCAACAGCTGTTGTGTTTGAGCAGATGAAGAAAGAATTTCCAACAGAAGAGGAAATCTTTCAGCCACAGCAGCTTCAATTCAAGGTAAAGAAAGAACGTCCGGCTACACCAAAACAAAAGAAGTATCTAGAGAATCTGATGAAATATCATGCGATAGGGGAGTGCTTAGATATTGATCAGATGACACAGAGAGAAGCATCAAAGAAGATTGATCATATTATATTAAATTATGGAGTGATGAAGAAATGAAAAAGAAAAGATTTTTTGTATCCGTTATTGCGATTCTTCTGATCATTGTGATGGTTGGAACAATGGTAGCAGGATATTTGATGATGTAAGAATGAATTTGGAGAGGAAGAAGGAAGAGACGATGAAGAAAAAAATTATCATTGCGGTTGCAGTGATCGTTATTTTGGCAGCAGGTGGAACTTTTTACCTAAACCATAAGGTGAGCAGTGCAGTAAAAGATGGAAAGATCATAAAAGGGGTTTCATGTGAGGGAATTTCTATTGGTGGAATGACAAGATCAGAAGCAAAAGATGCGATTGAATCTCATATGAAGGAGATTCATCAGGAAAAGATCACACTTTATGTAGACGATGAAAGATCAAGTGCCAAGATCGAAGATCTTGGAGCATTCGCTGAGGCAGACAAGACAGTGGAAGAAGCTTATGCACTTGGGAGAAGCGGAAGTATTTTTACAAAGTATTCCGATGTAAAAGAGAAGAAACATAAACTTTCGGTTTATCGCAAATATGATAAAGCGAAGTTTGAAAAGAATGTAAAAAAAGCAACAAAGAAGATTGTTTCAGAACCAAGAAATGCAAGTGTGAAACGTAAGGATGGCAAATTTGTCGTGATCAAAGAAAAGACAGGTTATACATTAAATATGAATGAAACATTTGCGAATTTCAAAAAAGCAGTTGAAGCTGAGAAACATCAATTTGAACTGGATGTTGTAAAGAAAAAAGCAAAATATACATCAAAAGATATGGCAGAGATCAAAGATGTACTTGGAACTTATACAACCGAATACGGTGGATCTCCATATGGTCGTAAAGTAAATGTTGCTAATGGTGCAAGTAAGATCAATGGAAGCATGGTTTATCCAGGAGAGACATTATCTGTATATAAAACCGTATCACCATTTACAAAAGAAAATGGATATGCACTCGCAGGTTCCTATGAAAATGGACAGACGGTTCAGACATATGGTGGTGGAATCTGCCAGGTATCTACTACTTTGTATAATGCAGTTATCCGTGCAGAATTAAAGATCGTAGAACGTTTTCCACATTCCATGACCGTACATTATGTGCCAAGATCTGCAGATGCAGCAATCGCAGGAACGCATAAGGATATGAAGTTTAAGAATACATTTGATACTCCAATCTATATTGAAGGAAAAGCAAATGGTTCAACGATCACATTTACGATCTATGGAAAGAAAAAAGATTCAAAACGTACAGTAGAATTCTTATCTGAGACAACACAGGTAAAAGAAAGTTCTGAAAGTACAGTTAATGATAATACGCTTGCCGAAGGACAGAAAGTTGTGGAAAGTTATGGACACACTGGATACAGTGCAAGACTTTGGAAGATTGTGAAGATCAATGGTAAACAGGTATCCAAAAAGGTATTTAATACTTCCACATATATGTCAACACCAACGGTTTATCGTGTAGGAACAAAGAAAGCGGAAGATAAAAAAGACGATAAAAAGGATAAGAAAAAAGATTCAAAAGAAACAACAGCACAGAAGTCTGAGACAACAACAGCAGCACAGAAATCTACAACGGCAGCACAGAAGTCTACAACAGCGAAGAGATCAGCGGCTGTGAAATCTCAGGGAAGCACAGGAAATTAAGGATGAAAATAGGAAAATTATCAGAATCTGCATTGCAGAAAGTTGTGTTTGAGCAATTGCATACAAGGAGAGATGAAGTCTTAGTAGGACCTGGAATCGGGGAAGATTGTGCGGCATTGAAACTTCAGGAAGGAGAAGTATTTGTCACATCAACAGATCCGATCACAGGCACGGTAAAAGAGATCGGACGTCTGGCAGTTCATGTAACTGCCAACGATCTTGCATCCGCAGGAGCTGAGACGATTGGACTTATGGTGACAGCACTTCTGCCACCAATGATCAAGGAAGCACAGATCAAGAAGATGATGCAGCAGATCAATGCAGAGTGTGAGAAATTAAATATCATGGTATTAGGCGGCCATACAGAGATTACGGCAGCGGTTACGCAGCCAGTATTATCTGTGACAGGGATTGGAAAAGTGAAAGAAGATGAATTGATCTTATCTGGCGGGGCGAAACCAGGTCAGGATATCGTAGTCACAAAATATCTTGGTATGGAAGGAACGGGAATCATCGCAAATGAAAAAGGAGACGAGTTAAAAGAATGGTTTTCTGATACATTTATTGATGATGCAAAGGCATTTCTAGATGATATCTCTGTCGTGCCAGAAGGTCTGATCGCCAGAAAATATGCATCTTGTATGCATGATATCACCGAAAGCGGAGTTTATGGTGCTTTATGGGAGATTTCCAAAGCATCTGGTGTCGGGGTGGAAGTTTGTATTGAAGATATTCCATTAAGACAACATACGATCGAATTTTGTGAACGATATGATCTGAATCCATATCAGTTGATCTCAAGTGGATCTATGCTGATCACAACAGATCATGGAAGAACATTAGTCAATGAACTGGAACAGGCAGGCATCAAAGCAACCATTATTGGTCATACAACAGATTCCAGAGATAAAGTAATCTATCGTCAGGGAAAGGCAGCGAATCTGGAGGCACCTAGACAGGACGAGTTATATAAAATATATTCTGAAAATAATCGCAGATAATTTTCAGAGAGAAAAATGGAGGAAACAGTATGAACACAGAATTAAGAGAACTGATTTTAAAATTGATCGAGAAAAACAGTCGTTTAGCGATCCATGATCTGGCGGTGATGCTGGATGTCGCGGAGACGGAAGTCGCCAATGAGATCGCAGATATGGAAAAAGAACATATCATCTGTGGGTATCATACTTTGATCAACTGGGACAATACAAGCAAGGATCAACTGACAGCGATGATCGAGGTAAAAGTAACACCACAAAGAGGTCAGGGATTCGACCGCATTGCAGAACGTATTTATAATTTTCCAGAAGTAAAAGCCGTTTATCTGATGTCTGGGGGATATGATTTCATGGTTATGTTAGAAGGAAAGACGATGAAAGAGATCTCTATGTTCACATCATCCAAATTAGCACCACTGGAATCTGTTGTCAGTACAGTAACACATTTTGTATTGAAGAAATATAAAGATCATGGAACTGTTCTTGAAGCAAAGAAAGTGGATGAGAGACAGGCGGTGACTCCATAATGAGAGATTTTTTATCAAAGAGAGTTGTAAGTCTGGAACCATCAGGAATCCGCAAGTTTTTTGACATTGTAAGCGAGATGCCGGATGCCATTTCCTTAGGTGTAGGGGAACCGGATTTTGATACACCATGGAGAGTCAGGGAAGAAGGAATTTACTCATTGGAGCGGGGCAGAACCTTTTATACATCGAATGCAGGGTTAAAGGAGCTGCGCTATGAGATCAGTGAATATTTAGAAAGAAAATACGAATTGGTCTATGATCCAAATCATGAGATCACAGTGACCGTTGGCGGGAGTGAAGGGATTGATATTGCGATGCGTACAATCCTTGATCCAGGAGATGAAGTCATCGTTGTACAGCCATGTTTCGTTTCTTATGTGGCATGTGTTGTTATGGCAGGTGGAACTCCTGTGATCGTAAGTCTTAAGGAAGAAGATAAATTTAAGCTTAAAAAAGAGCAGTTAGAAGCTGCTGTCACAGATAAAACAAAAGCAATGATCATTTCATTTCCAAACAATCCAACGGGTGCGATCATGACAAAAGAAGAGTTAGAACCGATCGCAGAGTTTGCAAAAGAACATGATATTGTTGTAATTTCTGATGAGATTTATTCAGAACTTACCTATGGAAGAGATCACGTCAGTATCGCATCCTTGCCAGAGATGAAAGACAGATCGATCGTGATCAATGGATTTTCCAAGGCATTTGCAATGACTGGATGGAGACTTGGTTATGTTGCAGCACCAAGGTACATGATGAAACAGATGGTCAAGGTTCATCAGTTCTGTATCATGGCAGCGCCGACGACTAGTCAGTATGCAGCGATCGAAGCGATGCGTTCCTGTGATGATGAAGTCGAAGAGATGAGGACTGCATACAATCAGCGCAGACGATTTTTGGTACATGAGTTTCAACGAATGGGAATCGAATGTTTTGAACCAGAAGGTGCCTTTTACATCTTTCCATCTATTAAGAAATTTGGCATGACATCTGAAGAATTTGCAACAAAACTGTTAAATGAAGAGAAAGTAGCAATCGTTCCTGGATCTGCCTTCGGAGCCTGTGGAGAAGGATATCTCAGAGTTTCCTATGCATATTCCATTGAAGAACTAAAAGAAGCTTTAGGGCGTCTGGAACGATTTATCAATCATCTTCCAAAGAAGCAATAGATAAAAAATTAAGAGATTGGAGAGTTAATAATGCTTCACATAGTATTACATGAGCCGGAGATGCCGGCAAACACTGGAAATATCGGAAGAACCTGCGTGGCATGCGGTGCTGTTCTGCATCTGATCGAACCACTAGGATTTCGTTTAAACGAAAAGATGATCAAGAGAGCCGGTCTTGATTATTGGGATAAATTAGATGTACGTACATATATCAATTTTGAGGATTTTCTAGAGAAGAACAATGATCCCAAGATTTACATGGCAACAACAAAAGCAAAACATGTATATTCGGCACCAGCATATGAAGATGACGAAGATGTATATATCATGTTTGGAAAAGAAAGCGCTGGAATTCCAGAAGAAATCTTATTGAATTATGAAGAGACTTCTATAAGAATCCCAATGCTGCCACATATCCGGTCATTAAATTTATCTAACTCTGTAGCGATCGTTGCCTATGAAGTGCTGAGACATCAGGGATTTAAGGCATTTCAGATGGAAGGACAGCTGCATCACTATAAATGGTAGTATGAGAATAAGAATTGTATATATTTAAGAACAACAAAGAAGACGAGACTTGGAGTACGAAATAAGAAAGGATAAGAAAAGTATGGCAAAAGAAAATAATAAGGATCGTATTCTAAAATTGTTGAAGGAATGTAAGAATCATCAAACGGCGGAGAGTATTGCAGTACAATTAAATATTCAGAGAAACACAGCGAGTGGAATTTTAAACGAGTTTGTAAGAGAAGGAATTGTCCAGAAAGAGAAAACACGGCCGGTTATATTTTCTTACATACAACCAGAAGATCAATTACCAGAGGATCCATTTACAACATTTATTGGAGCAGATCAAAGTTTAAAAGACGCAGTAGAGAAGTGTAAGTTATCGGCAGGTTATCCAAACAAGGGTATGCCGATTTTATTGTTTGGATCAAGTGGAGTTGGAAAAAGTCTTTTGGCAGAGTACATCTACCAATATGCAAAATTCATTGGAACAATTCCAGAGGATGCCCCTTTTGTTGTATTAAACTGTGCGGATTATGCGAATAATAAAGAATTATTATCGTCTGTCTTATTTGGATACAAAAAAGGAGCGTTTACAGGGGCCAATAAGGATACAAAAGGCCTGATCGAAGAAGCAGACAAAGGGTATCTGTTTTTGGATGAAGTTCATCGCCTATCGCCAGAAGGACAGGAAAAGTTATTTCGATATATGGATAAAGGGATTATTTCCAGAATGGGAGACAGTGGACAAAATTGTGAATTGAATGTTCGACTGATCTTTGCAACAACAGAAGGCAGAGAAACTATGCTGGATACATTTCTAAGAAGAATTCCAGTAGATGTAGTGCTGCCAGATTTTCAGGAAAGAACTTTGGAAGAGAAGTATGAATTGATCTTGTTTTTGATCCATCAGGAATCCAAAACGATGAATACTACATTTCAGGTGAGTAGTAATGTGATCAATCGATTGCTGACATTCCAAGGAAAAGGCAATATTGGAACGTTAAAAAATATCATTCGATTATCCTGTGCAAAGGCATACAATGAAAGAAGTAAAGGACAGGAAGTGATACCTCTTAATTTAAGCCACCTGTCTTCCGATACATTGCTTCTTGGAAATGGAGAATCAATTCCATATATCAATGAAATGATCGAAGTGTCACCAGATCAGGACGCAGTGTGGAAGATTTCTATGACAGAACAGGCGGATGTGGATTTTTCGGAGAAAGTGATCAATGATCTGATCCAAGAATATCTTGAGAAAGATATATCAACCATTAAGTTTCGAAAGATCATTTATGATGAAGTGAATCGAATCGAAGATATCGTGATCGATCAGGAAATTCATCCATATGTGCAGAATCTGTATACACAGGCAGTGAGAAATATTTTGATCTATCTTCAAGATAATTACGGTCTCAAATACAGTGGTGTGATGGAAATGGTATTTGTAAAGATGCTTTATGTACTGAATAATCAGAATAAGCATACAGACGACAGGAAATACGAACATCTGGCAAAACAATTGCAGAGAGTGATGTACCGTTATTATAAGATGGGACTTATTTTCTATGAGATGCTTCATCAGGCAGTAGATTATGAGACAAATCCATGGTTTGTAAGGATGTTTGCGATGTTATATTTTTACAGTATTGCAAGGGATGAGATGGATTATACAAATGCGATCATCGTATCACATGGACCAGCGACGGCATCTAGTATTACAAGTACTGTCAATAAGGTATTTGAAACTTATATATTTGAAGCTTTTGATATGGAATATGATACGCCAAAGAAAGATGTAGTAAAACGTATTAAGCGATATCTCAAAAATACGAATACCTCCAAAGGGTTGTTGATCTTTGTTGATATGGGATCATTACTTGATATTTCAGAAGACATAAAAGATGATGTCGAAGGAGATTTGGGGATTGTCAATAATATTACGACAGAAATGGCATTGGAAGCAGGAGAATTGATATTAAAACATGAAGATCTTCAAAATATTATGGATACGATCATCGAGCATCATGTTACAAAGAAATCATTTGTTCCAAGCAAACAAAAACCAAAAGCAATTCTTTTATGCTGTACGACAGGTTTAGGAACGACAGATAAGATGAAGATGTTGCTGCAAGGATGCCTGGAAGGCATTGATATTGATGTTGTGGAGATGACTTATGCAGAATTAAGTACGGAGGGAAACCGATGCGATGTCTTTCGTAAATATGATATACAGTTTATCATAACGACAAGCAAGCTTATGATCCAAGGCGTTACGACACTTATGTTAAATGAATTGATTGACGAGAGGGGAGAGAAAGTTATTTATTCCACAGTAGGACGATATTGTGACAAGGACAAGACACAACGATTTATTGAGAATATCGTAAGGAGCTTTACAATAAAGAATCTGATCGGGCAGCTTACGATCCTGAATCCAGATAAGATCATGGGAGATGTCGAAGAAACTGTCAGCAAGCTGGAGATTTTAGAAGATACAACCTATTCGATCGATCAAAAAAAGATGCTGTATATTCATATGTGTGTCATGGTAGAACGATTGATACTTGAAAAAGGAAGGCTGCCACAGGAAGATATGACAGATGATCTGAAGTGTCGGGAAAGTTTCATAAAAAATTTAAAAGAGAGTTTTAGTGTCATAGAAAACAAGTACAATGTGTCGCTGAATGAGCGGGAGATCTTGATGATCTATTATCTGACAGAAAATAATTAAAAATTTTAAGATGAAAAAAGCACGTATTTATGCGAAAAAATGAATATGTGCTTTTTTTATTTTGCAAAAAAATAAAAAGTTGGCACGGATCTTGCTTTATAAAAAAGTGTAAGATGTGAAAAACAAAAAATTAAAATGTGTCGAAATAGAAATATGGATGACCAAGAGAGGAGGTATGATGATCGGATTAATCATTGCAACACACGGCAATTCAAGTGTTGAATTGATCAAAGGAGCAGAGATGTTTGCAGGACCATTAAGTCAGTGCAGAGCATGGACCCTAAACCCTGGGGATGATATTCAAAAAGGGGAGCAGATGTTAGAAGAATACGTAGACGAATTAGATCAAGAAGAAGGAGTCTTGATCATGGCAGATCTGTTTGGAGGAACACCTTCCAACCTGGCAACAAAAATTGCCTTGAGGAGAGAAAACGTTGAAACAGTAACAGGAGTGAATCTTCCAATGATCATTCAGTTTGTGACAGAGCGAGAAACGCAGACATTAGATGAACTGGTAGAAAGTTGTATCGAAACAGCACAGGATGGAATTAAATGTCCAACAAAAATAATGAAAGAGCGGAGGTAAGAATTATGGCAGAAATTAAATTAGTGAGAGTAGATTACAGACTGATCCATGGACAGGTAGTGGCAAGATGGTTAAAGGTTTGCCCAGTAAGACGAATCGTATTAGTAGATGATGTACTTGGAAATGACGAATTTATGAGTGACATTTACAAGATGGCAGTTCCAAAAGGAACAGATGTTGATATTGTAACCATTGATAAAGCAAAAGAGGTGCTAGATAACACAGACGATACGGTATTTTTGATTTCCAAAGATATTGAGACATGTCTGAAATTAGTAGAGAAAGGAGTTGAATTACCTGCGATCAATGTTGGAGCAGTACCAAATGAGGAAGGAAGAAAACTGATCACAACAGGAGTTGCAATTTCACAAAAGGAACTTGATATGCTGGAAGAATTAAATAGTAAAGGTATTGAGATCACTGTCCAGCCAATGCCTGAAATATCAGCAATAAGTTTCGATGCAGTAAAACGTAAGATGTAACAAAAGGAGGAAAAATATATGAATACTGTAATCATAGCAATTGTCATGGGAATTATGTATTGGTGGTGCCGAGGAATGATCTTATCATATTTCGGATTCCTGTTTATCTCAAGCCCTGTAACGGTAGGACTTGTAGCAGGGTTACTGATGGGACAGCCAATGCAAGGATTAATTATCGGTGGTGGTATCGCACTGGTATTTGCAGGTATTTTTGCACCAGGAGCGAACCTTCCAACAGACGAGTGTCTGGCAGCAACATGCGTTATTCCGATCGCGATCGGATCAGGAATGAATGCAACAACAGCGATCGCATTAGCAGTACCAGTTGGATTACTCGGATCATTCGTAACCAATTTAAGAAAAGTGATCAACACATACTTTGTAGCAAAAGCAAATAAATATGCAGAAGAAGGAAATGCAGATGCTATCTGGAGATGCGCAACGATTTATCCAGCGTTATTAGCAATTCCACTACTATTCTTACCAGTGTTTATTATTAACATGGTAGGTCAGGATGTAGTAATTAACATTATGAAGGCACTTCCAACATTTGTGACACATGGATTAGAAGTAGCAGGAGGAGTTTTACCAGCCTTAGGATTCGCACTGATCATGAATATGATCGGAAAGAACAAACTGATTCCTTTCGTATTCTTAGGTTATATCGTAGTATCCGTTGGAGGAGTAAACTCATTAACAGCTGGAATCATCGCAATCTGTATTGCATTTATTACAGTATTCCAGAGACAGGAAATTGCAGAGGAGGTAAGAGAACATGAGTAATGAAATGAATACACAAGAAGAAAAGAAAGTCTTAACACAAAAAGACTTAAATAAAGCAATGTTCCGTTGGTACATGTCCGCTGAGATGCCTCTGAACTTTGAAAATATGCAGGGAATTGCATTTTGCGGAAGTATTTCACATATTTTAAAGAAATTATATACCAAAAAAGAAGATTTATCAGAAGCCTTAAAACGTCACCTATTATTATATAACTGTAATGTAACAGCAGGTGGTCTGATCCTTGGAACAACCATCGCAATGGAAGAGCAGAGAGCAAAAGATCCATCTAAGATGCCTGATATGGCAATCACAGGTTTAAAAACAGGATTGATGGGACCTGTCGCAGCTTTAGGAGACAGCTTTGACTGGGGAATCATCGGAACATTGATGAAGATCGCAGCAGCAACACTTGCGGCAGCAGGAAATCCACTGGCATTAGTCGTATTATTACTGTTCGTTGGATATTGTATTGGTGAATTGATCTTAACAACAAATATGACATACAAAAAGGGAAGAGAATCTATTAAAACGATCATGGGATCTGGTTTAATGCAGGATGTTATCTCTGGAGCCAATGTACTCGCCATGTTTATGATGGGTGCTATGACCGCTTCCATGGTAACATTAAAAACTGTGTTAAAGATCAGTACAGTCGTAGTACAGGATAAGTTAGATTCTATTTTCCCAAATGTATTCCCACTGATCGTTTTATTCTTGATCTACTGGTTGATCAGAAAGAAAAAAGTAGGAACAGGAAAGATCGTAATTGGAATCATCGCAGTTTCCATTTTGCTTTCTTTTGTAGGAATTTTCTAGAAAATTAAAGTGTCATATAGTTAAAAAGGAGATTTAAAATGAAAGTTATGAATGTTGCAGTAGTAGGAACAGGAATCTATGGAATTAACCATGTAAATGCATATACGTGGAATCCAAACACAAATTTAGTTGCAGTGTGTGACTTAAATAAAGAGATCACAGACCGCATTGCAGAACAATACAATGTAAAAACATACAATGACGTAAATGAAATGTTAGACAACGAAGAAATTGATGCTGTATCTATTGCAACACCAGATGCTTTCCACATGGACCCGGCATTAGCAGCGATCCGTCATGGAAAACCAATTCTGGTGGAGAAGCCATTAGCAACAACATCAGAAGATGCAAAGAAAATTTTAGCAGAAGCTGAAAAATACAATGTAAGAGTTGCAGTCGACTATCATAAGAGATGGGATCCAGCGGCGATCAATGTACGAAATGAACTTCAGAACGAAGAATCAGGAGCACCAATCCGTGGATATATGTGCATGGATGATATCATTGATGTTCCAACAGAATGGTTCAGCTGGGCAGACAAATCAAGCCCTGTACATTTCTTAGGAACACATTGTTATGATCAGATTCGTTGGTATATGGGATGTGAAGTAGAAGAAGTATACGCAGTAGGAACAAAGAAAGTGTTAAAAGCAAGAGGAGTTGATACATACGACTCTATCCAGGCAACACTGAAAATGGAAAATGGATGCTACTGGACAGTAGAAAATTCTTGGATCTTACCAAAAGGATTCGCAAAAAATAATGATGGAAGAACACAGATCCTGTGTGAAAATGCAATGTTTAGGATCGACTCTCAGAATCGTGGAGTAGAAATCTATAACAATAGCAAATTACGCACACCAAACTCTTATTTCATCTTAAATAACTGCGGACGACCAAGTGGATTTGGAATTGAACCAATTAACGATTTCATCTACTGTTTACAGAATGATCTTCCATTTATAGCTGATGGAAACGATGGATTACAGGCAGAATTGATCGCAGAAGCAGTTCATGAAAGTCTTGAAAAAGGTGTGGCAGTGAAATTAAAGAGAGATTAAGACTCTTTCGTCTATGACCCTATGATAAAAAAGAAAAGTCTGGAAAAGTATTAGAATTTTCCAGACTTTTCTTTTTTAGGATAAACGGATCGCAGCAAGAGCTTTCTTAAATTGTACAGAAAACAAGATCGCTGTAAATGTTACTGCAATAAAATCAGCAACAGGTTCCGCCATATAAACAGCCATGGTCTGATCTGTTGTAAAAATATGAGGCATGATATAGATCAAAGGAATTAAAAGTACAAATTTTCTCATAACAGCAACAACAATAGAAGAAATTGCTTTTCCAAGAGAATTAAATGCCATCTGGCAGGAAATCTGAATTCCAAACATAAACATAACTGCCATGTAAACACGAAGAGCCTTCTTTGTAAATATAACAAGAGCTGGATTTGAAGTAAAAATACCAGCAAATACTTGAGGGAATAACATGACGAGTCCCCATAAGATGACAGAGTAAGTCAAACTTGCCTTTAATAAGAGGAAGAAAGTACCCTTTACACGATCCGTATTCTTTGCACCATAATTATAACTCATCATCGGCTGTGCACCCTGTCCAAGTCCCTGAAGAGGAAGCATCGCAAACTGCATTACACTAGTAAGGATCGTCATTGCACCAACAGCCACATCCCCACCGTATTTAAGCAAAGAAGAGTTAAAGCACACAGAGATGATACTCTCGCTCGCCTGCATGATAAACAAAGAAAGACCAAGAGCCAGACAAGGCAGGATCACAGGAGCTTTCAGTGCCAGGTTTTGTTTCTTGATACGAAGTGTCGATCTTGTCCCAAATAAGAAACTCAATACCCAGATGCAAGAACAAGCCTGAGAAATAATTGTAGCCAGTGCGGCACCACGAACGCCCATATGGCATGCGAAGATAAAAATCGGATCCAATATGATATTGATCACGGCTCCGATCAAAACAGAATACATACCAGTTTTCGCAAATCCTTGCGCAGTGATAAATGCATTCATTCCAAGTGTTAACTGTACAAAAATCGTGCCAAGAGAATAAATATTCATATAACTGACTGCATATTCGATCGTATTCTCACTGGCTCCAAATGCCATCAAAAATGTACGGTTGCCAAAAAACATGATCAAAGTTAAGATCACAGAGATAATGATCTGCATCGTAAAACAATTTCCAAGAATATTTTCAGCAGAATCAAGATCTTTCTTCCCCATCAAAATCGAAGCACGAGGTGCACCACCATTTCCAACGAGAGCAGCAAATGCTGAGATAATCATGATCAGGGGCATACAAACTCCAACTCCAGTTAAAGCCAAAGCACCGCTTCCTGGAATATGTCCGATATAAATGCGGTCAATAATGTTGTAAAGCATATTGATCATCTGCGCTGCCAAAGTCGGGATCGCAAGTCTTAGCAGTAACTTTCCGATGGGTTCGGTTGCCAAGAATTCTTTATTATTATTCATCTTTATTTTCCTTTCTTCATGTAGAATACAAGAATCAATTGTAACACATATAAATTGGAAAATGTAGACAAAAAAACAGAAATGAATTCTTACGAACCAAGAATTCATTTCTGTTTGGTATCAATATATTATTTTATATGTTTTGCAATCTCAAGAATACAGTCTTTTGTCTGTTCACAATATCCAAGTCTGTCATAAAATCCGTGATCCATTCCCTGATAGCGGATAACTTCACAAGGAATATCAGCATTCCATAGATGTTCGGCAAACAGATCATTAGATAATCGAAAATAATCATATTCTGCTTCAATCATTAATACATTAGAAAGGTTTGATAAATCTGTGGCATACAAAGGAGATGCCATAGGATTTTTTGCATCTGAAATATCATTAAGATATAAGTTTTGTAATGTACCATTTAAATTTCGAAAACGATTTAAACGAGTGATAACATATTTTTTATGTTCAGGAATCACGTTGTATAGATCATAATCCCAATAATCAAGATCAGAAGCGGAACATACATCCAAAGCTCCATAAATAGGAATCACAAGTTTTAAGTATTTTCCAACTTCAGATAAACCGCAGGAAACAGCCAGAGCACCACCAGCACTTTCACCAGCGATAGAAAGGTTATTAGGATCAATATTCCAGTAATCAGCATGATGTACTAACCATTTGACCACATCTTTACAATCATCAAAAGCAGCTGGGAATGGAGCTTCAGGTGCTAGACGATAATCAATGGAGATTACAGTTGCACCAGACTGCTCAGCAAGAAAACGGCATTGATTTTGTAAGACCAAAGTGCTGCCTCCAATATACCCGCCACCATGAATAAACACGATGGCAGATTGTTTTTCCTTATTTGGAATTCGGAAAAAAGTAATCGGAATTTTCCGGTCAGATAATGGAACAAGATATGGAATTTCTTCGATTTCCTCAGTACACAGATCAAGGTTTGGAGATCCCATCTCTTTTCTTAATTCATGAATATTCAAATAGGTTGTGTCAGGTTCTTTATATGTAAGAATATATTTTCCAGAAGATTCTACTTTTTGGATCACGTTAGGATCAACAACGTGAAAACGTGTTTCATCAGGAATTCTTTTAAAAGTACATGAATGTAGGGAGCCTTTCGATAAAGGTATTGTTGTTGTTTGTAACATGATATCACTTCCTTATATAGATTCAATTAGGACAAGATCGTCTTTTGCATGAACCGTATTTTTTGCTAATAATGTAACATTTCGTTTAGAACTGTCAGCTGTATCAATAACCATAACGGTTGGATCATAACCAGCTTCAATGATCTTATCTAATTCAATCGTTGCCAGAAGATCTCCAGGCATTACAATATCATTTGTTTTTACATTTGGTGTAAAATATTTACCTTCTAATTTTACAGTATCAATTCCGATGTGAACCAGGATTTCTTCGTTATTATTTCCTTTAATTCCATATGCATGAGCTGTTGGATATACAGCAGAAACGGTTCCAGCAATCGGTGAAACAATTGTTCCATTGGTTGGTTTTACAGCAATTCCTTTTCCTAAAGCTTCTGAAGAAAAGGCCTGATCAGATACTTCTGTTAAAGGTACAACGTTTCCATCAGCAGGGCTGTAGAATTTCATTGCAATAGCCCCATTGTTTTCAATAGAAGGTGCAACAGGTGTAACAGTTCCTTTTGCATCATAACGTTCAGATTCAGGGATCATGGAATCATTAAATCCTACAAAATAAGTTAAGACAGCTGAAATTAAGAATGCTCCAAAGTAAGCAATGACAAATCCAGTAAATCCCGTTCCAAAGTAAGCAGGGAAGGTTGGAACTGCAGCAACAGCGACAGCCATAGCACGAGCACCGCAAGACCCAGCAATCGCACCACCGATACCACCACCGATAACAGCACATGCAAATGCTTTACGATATTTTAAAGTGATTCCATAAATCGCAGGTTCTGAAATACCAAAGAATCCCATAATAGCTGCAGGGGATGCAATCTGTTTTAAACGTTTATCTTTTGTCTTTAACCATACACCAAATGCAGCACCAGACTGAGCGATGATACTTGGTCCAAAAACAGCTAAAATTGTATCAAATCCAAATTTCTCGATATTGGAGAAGATAATAGGGAACAGTCCCCAGTGAATACCAAAAATTACTAATACCTGAGCGATTGCACCAATGAAACCACCAGCAATTGTTGGATTAAATTTGTAAAGACTCATATAAAAGTTAGCGATTGTATCACTTAACATAGATCCTAAAGGTCCAAAAATAACAATTGTTACTGGAACTACGATCAGTAATGAGAAAAAAGGAGCAATTCGGCTTCTAATAGAATCAGGAAGAATCTTTTTTAGTCCTTTCTCTACAAAAGATAGCAACACAATAGCAAAAATAATTGGAAATACACTGCTCTTAAATGCAGTCAAATGAACGGGAATTCCTAAAAAAGTAATTGCAGTTCCTGCATCATATAATGCAGTTAAATTTGGGTATAATAGCGCACCAGCAATTGTTACAGAAACAAACATATTTGTTTTTAATTTCTTAGAGCATGTGATTGCAATAACAATTGGTAAAAAATAATACAAACTGTCAGCGGCTGCATTTAAAATCTGATAGGTACCACTTGCGTCAGTTAATAAATTGGTAGCTGTAAGGATACTTAAAAGCCCCTTTAGTATACCTGCACCGATTAACACATCAATCAGCGGAGTAAATAAGCTTGAGATTAGTTCTAGAGCAGATCCGAAGACTCCCTTTTTTTTACCGTCTGATTTTTCAGAAGATGTATTACCTTGTGGGAGTAATGTGGCAAGTTCATCGTATACATATTGAACATTTGAACCAATTACAACCTGTGTTTGCCCGGCAACTTCCATTACCTGTAATATGCCATCGGTTCTTTCTAAGGCAGCTTTGTCAATAGAATTTTTATCTTTAAGATCAAAGCGAAGCCTTGTGGAGCAGTGAGAGTAAGAATTAATATTTTTCTTACCTCCTACTTTTTGCAAAATTTCTTCTGCGAGTTGTTTGTTAGTCATTTTCTTTTCCTCCTTAAGATTTAAAATTTATCTTAAGTCTTGCCTACTCGAAGTAGTCACAATCTTAGGTACATAATGAAACTTATAATTTTTGCCCTTGTGTTAAAAGGCGTTGAATATGGATTGTCAGATAAACAATTTCACTTTTTGATATTTCGTATTCATAGCTTTTTTTAATATAAGTAGAGATTTTCTTAGCACATAAAAAAGCTTCTGACATATTTTGCTCTACTTGGTCATAAAGAAAATTAGCTTCTTCCATAACATTTTCATGAAGCAGTAATCGTTGTGAAAAGAATTTTAAATGAAGAATAAACCGGGTATAAGTTAAAGATTCCTCATCAAATGCTATGTTAAATTCATATTGAACGATGTTACAAATATCTTTGATTAGTTTGGTCATTTCAATAACAGATTGAAGTTCTTTTCCGTTGATCTCAGCATTAATGATATGTAACGCAATAAAGCTTGCTTCATCTTCAGAAAGTGAAATATTTAAAGCATCATTGACAATAGCAATTGATTTTTTGGCAACCTGATACTCTTCAGGATAAAAACGCCTAATTTCCCAGACCAGCTGGTTTTGGAAGATCAAGCCCTTATGATATCTCTCAACGGCATAATAAATATGATCACAAAGTGTAACATAGATATTATCACTTAACTCTTTGTTAAGATCATCTTCGGCTAGTTTTTTGATGCAATCTGCAATATAGAAGTAATCAATAGGAATCTGTTCTAATAATGCGGATAATTTTGTGTTGATATCATCGCTTTCAATTTTAAAAATATGCTCAATTTTATTTTCATCAACAAATTCTCCTTTTTTCTTTTGAAAGCCTAATCCTAAGCCAGTTAAAATAATATCTTTTCCATCTTTGTTTTTCGAAAATACTACATTATTATTGAGCACTTTCTTTATGTAGTGTTTTTCTTTCATACTTGTATCCTCCAAAATAAAAAAGAGACCAGAAAATATAATAAGGGTATAAAAATAACCTTATCATAAATTCTAGTCTCGCCTATTCATATAATAGTCACGATCCACGTTCAATTATGTTCGTATTCTAGCACAAAAATAAAATGTTGTCAAATATTAACGTAAGAAATGCATAATACAATATTTCTTATTATTTTATAATATCAAGGCCGATCTTTTATGGGCGGCAACCGACTTGTTAAGTGCAGTTTATGTCATTGTCATATTGATCTTTAATTCTATTGAAAATATCATCAAAGAAAATAAGATCATGGTCATTGATGGCTCTATGTCCACACCACTGGAAAATAGGGGAGTTTCCCTGAATTCCAAGTTATGGACAGCTAAGATCTTAGCGGAACAGCCAGAACTGATCAAACAGGTTCACAAAAATTACTTCAAAGCAGGAGCAGACTGTGGGATCACATGCAGCTATCAGGCATCCATTCCAGGACTTATGGAAAATGGATATACGTTAGAAGAAGCAGAAAATTTGATACGCAGTGCTGTTAAGATTTTTTGTGAAGCAAGAGATGAATGGTGGGAAGAAGAAGGACGTGAAGCTGGAAGAGCGTGGCCACTGTGTCTAGGTGCAGCAGGACCATATGGAGCATATTTAGCAGATGGGTCCGAATACCGTGGAAATTATGGTATTACAGATGAACAATTAAAGGAATTTCACAAAAGAAGAGTCGAACTGTTACATGAAGCAGGAGCAGATATCATTTTATTTGAAACAGTACCATCTCTAAAAGAAGCTAAAGTTGAGGCAGAAATTGCTGAAGAATATGGATATGATTACTGGATCAGTTTCTCATGTCTAAGTGAAAATATTATCTGCGAAGGAACACCGATCGCAGAATGTGCAACAACATTTGCAAAAGGATATCCCCATTTAAAAATGATCGGTGTCAACTGTACAAAACCAGAATATATCACAGGATTGATCCATAAGATCAAAGAAAACTGTGATATTCCGATCGGAGTTTACCCAAACAGCGGGGAAGAGTACGATGCAGTGAAGAAAGTCTGGTTTGGCAAACAGTCAGCCCTGTCATTTGAACAATACGCATACAATTATATGAAATCTGGAGCAAGTGCAGTTGGAGGATGTTGTACAACCGTAGCAAAACATGTAGAGGAAGTCGTAAGAGCCAAAAAACGGTTTTCTGAAGAACAAAAATAACTGAAAAAAATGAAATCATAAAAATGACCTCAGGATAATCTCTAAATAGATTGTCAGAGGTCATTTTTTTCTTTATAATGAGTATATTGGAAATCTAAAAAGAGAAGGAAAATATATGGATAAAAAGAAAAGATTAATTCAGTTAACAGAAGGAATATTGCTCTGTTGTGTGATCGTTGTCATGACGTTACTCTGCATAGGAATCATAAAAAAAGAGGTAAAGAATACAAAAGGAAAATTAACAGAGACAACTGGGTGGTATCGAATACAAGATAATAAAAAAGTGCAAGTAGATCTAAATCAGAAGATAAAGACAGATACGCAAGGAAAACTTGTACTATATAATGATACGATCGCCCAGAAATACAAAGGATATCTGATGACAACAAAGGCAGCAAAATATTCTGTCAGAATTTATGCTGGAGATCAGTTGATCTATCAATACAGTGATTCTAATTTTCATCGCAATGATCAAATGAAATCTAAATTAAGCTGCGATGCGAGAATCCCAGAACAGGGAAAAAAAGGAACCGTTATCAAGATCATATATCAGAACGGAAGCAACGGAATCTATGACCTTGATGATATTTTAGTTGGACGTGGGGATGTAGTTATGGGATTTCATGTCCAACAGGAAATAGTCGGTATCGTGATGATCGCGATCATGTTTTTCTTAAGTTTTGTAGCGTTGACCACTGGAATTTATCTGAAGCATTTTAAATTAAACAGCACCAGATTCTTAAACATAGCAGCATTTCTGGCACTAAGTGGGATCTGGTTTTTGTCAGATTCAGCATTAGCACAGGAATATACATCATTTCCGGCACTGACAGGAATGATTTCTTTTTATGCATTTATGCTGATGTCAGTACCGATGGTTCATTTTGTAAAAAATACACTGAAGTTTGAAAAATATAAAGTCTTAGATGTGATCAATTTGTTATTTTATGCGAATGCGTTGATTCAGGGAATTTTAAACAAATGTTTGAAAATCCATATGGTCCATATGCTGTTCGTAACACATGTGCTCTTGTTCATTGCAGTAATAACCATTGTTGTTTTGATGATAGAAGAATACCGAAGAACAAAAGATAGCGAACTTAAGATCATTATGAATGCCTTTGGGATCATGGCCGTTGCAGGGGTATTATCATTATGCATGTACTGGAAACTTGAGATTCCTTTTTATGGAACCATTTTTGAAGTGGGTGTTTTGATCTTTGAACAGTTGTTATTAACTAGTATTTTTGTAAATCTTGTTGAACAGGCGAAAACAAGATCTGAGCTTGAAGTTTATGAAAGACTTCTAAAAGAAGATCGTATGACAGGTATTAATAACAGGACTGCATTCGAGGAACAGCTTCAAGACATTGAGGATCACGCACAAGATTACGATAATGCTGCATTGATCTTTATGGATGTAGATGGATTAAAAAATACAAACGATCTTTATGGACATAATGCAGGGGACGAACTGATCATTTCTGCGGCGCTATGTATAAAAAATGTATTTGCAACATATGGAAAATGTTACAGGATCGGCGGGGATGAATTTTGTGTGCTTATTTTTGATTCAATAGAGAATATGGATGAATTATTGAAACAAATGGATCAAGAGATCATAAAGTATAATAGAAATAACAGATATTATCTTTCAATTACAAGAGGGGTAAGTTTCTTAAAAGATACAGAAGGAAAACAGAAGAAGATCAGTGATTGGAAATATGAGGCCGATCAGGATATGTATTGTAACAAAAAGAGGAGAAATATAAATGACAGATTATAATATAGATTTTTTGATCGCAGGACTTGTATTTTTAATATTTCTGTTGATTCATTTTCAGCGTTATAAAAAACTGAATAATATCAGTGGAAGAACATTCTGGTTCTTAATTATTGCAGGAATATTTGATATCATATTTGATCTGTTAAGCTCCATACTATTGGTAAAAAGTAATCCTGCTTATAATTCATGGATGATCTTTTTTTCCACGATGCTTTATATCCTGCAGATGATCGTTGTATATATTTTCTATAATTATACACAGGCATTAAGACACTGTGATGAAGATATAAGAACAAGAAATATAAAGATCATGGCAGTACCAATACTATGTATGGAAGTAGCTATCGTGACCAATGTTTTACACAAACAGTTTTTTTATTGTAATGAACAGGGGCAGTATGTTCATGGAAAAGCATATTTGGTAACATATATTTTTACATTGATCTGTATAGCTGCTGTCATTATAAATTGCTTTATCAATCAGGAAGAATATCAGAAGAATGAGCTTCGGGCGATCAAGGAATTCCTTGGAGTTGCATTGGTCTGTGTTACGATACAGATGAAATTTCAATCTGTATTAATGACAGGATTTGGGTTATCCTTAGGGATTACGATCTTATTTTGGGCACTTTATAATCCACAGTTATATATAGACAGCCTGACCGGATTGTATTCTAAAGGCTATTTCAGGAGATGGTTTCCAGAGCAGATCAAGAGAAAGAAGGAACTTCATCTGCTTATGATCGATTTGTGGAAACTAAAACAAGTTAATAAGCTATATGGAGTTACAACAGGAGATGAATTGCTGATCCAGATCGCAGAATACCTTCACAAGGTTAATGAAGCAAACCATGTTTTCAGGATTCATGGGAATCGTTTTTTTGTGTTCACAACATCATTGATGGATTATGAAACGAATAAAGATGCGATCATGAAACTATTTAAACGACCTTTTAAAGTAAAAGGGGAACGAATTTCTTTTTCCGCTGCGATATGTGGAATTATCAACGTTCAAGAAGTCAAAGAGATCGATGTATTGATCGATTATCTGGAATATCTGGTACAGTTAAAACCTAAATCAGACAGAACGATACTGATTCAGAATGATCAACATACAAAAGAAGGATTTCTTTATGAACAGGAAGTTAAAAAATATATGGCGACAGCAATTGAAGAGGATCTTTTTGAAGTATATTATCAGCCACTGTATGATCTAAAAGAAAAAAGATATCGTACAATGGAAGCATTAAGCCGATTGAGACATCCGTCACTTGGAATGATCTCACCAGAAGTTTTTATCGGAATTGCAGAGAAACATGGACAGATCGCAAAGCTTGGGTATCTTCAATTCCGAAAGGTCTGTAAGTTCATAAAAGAACATCCACAGATCATGGAAAAGATTGAAAGTATAAAGTATAATCTGTCTCCATTGGAATTATTAAAATCAGGATATAGCAAAAAACTGCTCCGTACGATCGAAGAGTTTGACATACCGTTTTCGTATTTTCAATTTGAGATTACAGAAACTGTTGCGACAGAGTATAGTGAAGCATTGTATCAGACGATCGCAGATTTCAAAAAGTCAGGAATTCAGATCTGCCTAGATGATTTTGGATCTGGATATGCGAATCTAAATACGGTACTAAAACTACCATTTTCAACGATCAAACTGGATCGCTCTTTGCTAAATGGAATCTGCTATGATGACCAGGTCGCATTATTATACAAAAATATTGTTGCAGTCATGCAGAATCTGGGACATAAAGTCGTAGCAGAAGGAGTGGAAACTCAGGAAGAGATCGACCTGTTAAAACAATGGGGTGTTGATCTTGTACAAGGATATTATTATACAAAACCATTAGATTCAGAGCAGATCATTCATAAATTAGAGAAAGATGTTTGTTAGGACATCATCATTTTTATAATAGCAGCAGAAGCAAAAAAGAAGTTTTGTTTCTGCTGCTATTATTTTCTTTAAATTCTTGTGAAAATAGAACAAGTACAAAAAATTGATGACATGTTTGGAAAGCGTACAAAAGAAAATTGATTTCAAACCAGAGGTTGCACTGATCTTAGGATCTGGACTTGGAGATTTCGCAGATGGGATTAAGATTG
>UMFJ01006145.1_pt1 | contig 24788 bp, 24 predicted proteins | sample 1964991 | NCBI WGS metagenome assembly UMFJ01 (sample SAMEA4836044, study PRJEB28245) | human gut metagenome | biome: gut microbiome; material: fecal sample | place: Denmark | collected 2008 | reverse complement strand
CCTCATTCCCCATGTGGATAAGAGTAAGATCGACGCTTCCTTCGGCGACGGCGTACTGAAAGTAGTCCTGCCGAAAGAAGACGAACAGAAAGTGGTTGAAAGCAATAAAATAGAAATTAAATAACAACCCATATGTACGGATTCTCTCTTCATAAAATCCCCTCGCAGCAGGTAAATGCCGCTGCGGGGGGATTTTATATTTTAGATATGATATAGTAATTGTAAAGGAGTACAGGAGGTATGTTATGAGAAGGCGGGATAGAGAAGAAACAAGAGCCGAAGAAATTGTTAAGGTCATCCGTGACTGTGATTGCTGTCGTCTCGGCCTTGTCGATACGGACGGGCTGGCCTATATTGTGCCGCTTAATTTTGCTTTTGTTGAAACAGGGGAGCCATACGGGACCTTCTATTTTCACGGCGCCGGGGAAGGCAGGAAAATAGAACTTGCGGCTGTACAGAAACGGGCTTCTTTTGAACTGGATACGGCGCATGAAGCGGTGGCAGGGGAAAAGGCATGTGCCCATTCCTTTAACTTCCGTTCCGTTATGGGCAAAGGGGATGTGACCGTCGTGACCGATGAAACAGAAAAAATGACGGCTTTGCAGGCGCTGATGCTCGACAATACGGGCCGGGGACAGTGGGATATCCCGACGGCGGCCTTGGCGGGCATCGGCATTATCAAACTCGCAGTAACCGAATGGAGCTGCAAGATACATAAGTAGGACCCACGTTTTAAAGGAGCGAAGCGACGCATAAAACGTAGGGTATCACTTACGGCGAAAGCAAAAACAGTACGGGATATTACCTGTTTTTGATGAGCCCAAGTAGGACCCACGTTTTAAAGGAGTGAAGCGACGCAGGGAGTAACCCTTCACGAGCCGGTTCTGAAGGAACCGGGGAGTGTCAGCGTTACCCCCGCGAGGAGTACGCGTGTCGTGACGACTCAACGAGGAGGAAGGACACCGAAGTCCACCGCGAAAACGTAGGGTATCACTTATGGCGAAAGCAAAAACAGCAGCTTTCGTTCATTTGACAGGCCTTTTAAAGCATGTGATAATTTATTAGATATGCCTTTCAGTATTTATTTTATACGGCGGAGGGATGATTGTATGGCGGACAGTCGCATTATTGCGGCCCTCGATGTACATACACCGGAGGATATGAAACAGCTTGTCGAAAAGCTGGGTGATTCCGTTTCTTTCTACAAGGTCGGGATGGAGCTTTTTTACAGTGCCGGGCCCGATACGGTACGGTATCTGAAAGCGGCGGGAAAGCGTGTCTTTCTCGACTTGAAGGTTCATGATATTCCCCATACGGCGGCTCAGGCGATGAAGGCCTTGACCCGCCTCGGGGCGGATTTGATGACTCTTCATGCGGGCGGCGGCACGGCTATGATGCGGGCGGCGGCGGAAGCGGTGCGTGAAGAAGCCGAACGGCTCGGCATCGAGCGGCCCGGGCTTCTGGCGGTTACCGTGCTTACGAGTATTGATGAAACTGCCTGGCGCGAACTCGGCCATACGGCCGGTATCGGCGAATCGGTCGGGCATATGGCCCGTCTGGCTAAAGCGGCAGGTGTCGACGGCATTGTTTCTTCCCCCCGTGAAGCGGCGGAAATAAGAGCCGTGAACGGTGCTGATTTTGTAATTGTTACACCCGGCATCAGGCCGGCTTTTGCCGGCACGGACGATCAGAGACGAATTGCCGCGCCGGCACAGGCCTTGCGTAACGGCGCCAGCTACCTGGTTATCGGCCGGCCGATTACAAAGGCCGGCGATCCGAGGGCGGCGGCGCTGTCGATAGCGGCGGAAATAGAGGGGGTATAATTGTGTTATCGGAAGAACAGGTGCGCGAATTATTGGTGGAAACCGAGGCTGTTTTGGAAGGCCATTTTCTCTTAACATCCGGCCTTCACAGTCCGTTGTATGTAGAAAAGTTCAATGTCTTACAGCATCCTCAGTATACGGAGAAACTCTGTAAGGAATTAGCCGCACGCTTTAAAGATAAACATGTCGGGACCGTTATGGGCCCCATGACGGGAGGCATTCTCCTGGCCCATGAAGTCGGCAAAGCTCTCGGCACGCGTGCTATTTTTACGGAACGCGAAAACGGTAAAATGACTTTGCGCCGCGGTTTCCGTATTGAGCCGGGAGAACGCGTGCTCATTGTTGAAGATATTGTTACCACAGGCGGTTCCGTACAGGAAGTCGTCGATGTTGTCAAAGCTGCCGGCGGCGTGATTGCCGGTGTCGGCCTCCTCGTTGACCGCAGCGGCGGTAAAGCGGAATTCGGCGTTTCCGGGGAAGATGTGCAGGCCCTTCTGCATCTTACTGTCCCGACGTATCGTGCCGACAGCTGTCCCTTGTGTAAAAAAGGCGTTCCCGTGACGGAACGCGGCAGCCATCACTTACAATAGAATGGGGAGAGATAAAGTACATGGATAATATATTGTCATTATTGCCCTTTTTCGATGTCGGCGTTATTGCCGCCGTCATCGCGCGTTTTACAGGTATAAATCTGAGTATGATGGTACTGATGGCCCTCTTGTATATCGGCGGCACGCCTTTGGAAACAGTTATGACGATGCTTGTTTTCAACGCGTTTACTTATTTTACGGTCTACACGCAGCGGCATATTCTCGGAATTAAGGATCTGACCTTCTTCCCCGGTGTAAAAATGCTTATTCCCGTCATCATTACCCTAGCCCTGGCCACATTTAATCCTTTCTTGGGGATCATGCTGTTTATCGCCTTCTTTTTGGCGGAGACCTTTGCCAAAATGTATCATACGATGGATCTCAAATCGCGGCCGTCACGCAATGAAATCATTAAGATGAGCATTATCTCGTCTGTCTTAATGGTATTGGGAGTCGCTCTTATCCGGTGGTTCCCCGCGGATTATTATTATATCCTTGCCGGTGTACTGATTCTTTGCTTTGCCTTCCTCATGCTGCTTTCCGGCGATCGCAGGCGGTTTACCGGCATATGGGGCATTCTCTATATATCCGCTTTCGTTACCGGTATCAGCGGCATTATTGCGGATGACTGGTTTTTCTCCATGAGACGGCAAACTGAATCGGCTCTTGCAAAAGCGTATCCGATCGTCATGTACTCGTCCATGATCGTCGCCCTTATCGCCGGTTACGCCATGTATCAGTATTTTTCTGTCGGCTCGCTTTTTGTCACCATCGGCGCGGCCTTGACGATCCGTTTCTTCGGTGTGTATAATTACGGCTTGCACGGTAAGTTTTCGTATCTTGCCCTGGGGGCGACGGTTTTGGCGGTGCTTGTTTTCTGGCTTATTCAACCTGTACCGACGGGACTGCCGGAGGTGTCCGACGCGGCAGGAACTGTTTTTGACTGGTGAGCATTGATTTGTTATAGTGGTGCAGTAGCCTTCTGCATACGGGGCTGCTGCACTTTTTGAATGTAAGGGAAGGAGGAAGCGGTCCTTGGGTACTGCGAAAAATGCTGAACGCGGATATTGGTGCGCTGCGTCGGGCGCCGCTGTCTGGGGGCTTTCCGGCGTGGCCGGTCAATTTTTGCTTTCTCAATACAATGTTTCGCCCTATTGGCTGACGAGCGTGCGCATGATCTGTGCCGGCATGGTTTTCTTCCTTTTGACTGTACGTAATCTAAAAGCCGTGGGGACGATAGTAAGGCATCCGAAAGAACTCGGGACTATTGCCGTATACGGTATTTTCGGGCTGATGCTGAACCAGCTGGCTTATTTCTTCAGCATCAGTTATTCCAATGCGGGTACGGCAACGGTTTTACAGACTCTCTGTGTCGTTATGCTTGCCGTTGTTGTCTGCATTACCCGAAAGCGCCTGCCGTACGGCAGAGAGGTTCTATCTGTCCTGCTTGCTCTCCTCGGGGTAGTCCTCATAGCTACGCATGGGAAAATTACGGAACTCGTCCTTTCGGAAAAAGCTCTCGGCTGGGGCCTTCTTGATGCGGCAAGCTGCGTTGTTTATACTATGTTGTCGCTCAAACCTGTTCGCAAATGGGGCAGTGTGCCTGTTAACGCGTTGGGAATGCTGACCGGCGGAATGTTTTTGGCCGTTATTTTTCGTTTTTGGGAGCACATGCCGCATCTCGATGTAACGGCATGGCTTGTTTTTGCGGGGATCGTCCTTTTCGGCACCGTTCTGACGTATATGCTTTTTTTACAGGGGATTCGTGATGCGGGTCCGCTTAATGCAACCTTGCTGGCAACAATTGAACCTGTATCTTCATCCGTCTGTTCCGCCGTTCTGCTCGGCACCGTATTTACCGTTCCGGAATGGATCGGTCTGATTTGTATCGTCGCGACCGTATTTCTGATTGTCGCGCAGCGGCGCGTTACCGGGTAAGGAGGGTATGTATGAAACGAATGGCAGGCAGTATAATTATAAACTTGATTTTCTTTTGCGCTGTTTTTTTTGTCCATCCGGCAGAAGCGGTTATGACGGTTACGCCTTATACGCTGACCGTCGACGGGAAGATAATTACAGGACGGGTATATCAGGACGGACAGGTCTATATGGTTCCCTTGCGTGCCGTTGCGGAAGGCTTGGGGTATGATGTGTCATGGGACGGAGAACGTTCTACAGCCACAGCGGATATGAGCATCGCCTCTATGTCGGCGACGGTCGGCAGCACTACATATGCGCGTAAAGGGAAACTGAAGGTTATTGATCTTACCATGGATTTCATGTATGCTGCGGCGGCGCGGATTGTAGACGGCAGTATTTATGTGCCGGCTGAGTTTTTCCGTGAATTGTGCAATGAAACATCCTTACAGCACGGTATTTTTGATATAGCCCCGCAGCGGGCCTATCTTGAAGCGGATTCGGCGGCGCACTGAGACTGTTTTTTCAGCAACCGGCGGATGAGTGGTAAGCATGAAAGATTTCTTGACTTTGCACAGCGTCCTATATAAAATAGTAAAAGGATATGAGACGGTCCCGTGAGGCCGGCATGTTCAAAATGTTCATTGTACCTTTAATGTAGTCCGGAGAGGCTAAAAAGGGACATATTTTTGTTGCGCTCATAATATGACCTTTGCCTTCGGCAAAGGTCTTTTTTATGCAAAGGAGGAGCTTGTGGCCGGTTTAAAAGGAAAAAGTTTACTCGGGTTGGCGGGAGCGACAAAAGAAGAGATTGAGCTTGTTCTGCGATCTGCCCGCAGGATGAAAGATATCGTCAACAGTGCTGACAAGAAGGCGCCGCTTTTGCACGGTAAATCCATTGTCAATATGTTTTGGGAACCGAGTACGCGTACGCGCGGCTCCTTTGAGCTGGCCGCAAAATATCTTGATGCGAGCGTCATCAACTTCACGCCCCGCGGCAGCTCCGTCGTCAAAGGGGAAAGTTTCAGAGATACGCTCCTTACCGTAACGGCCATGGGGGCGGATGCCATCGTCATGCGGCATAAACAGGAAGGTTCGGCGTCTCTTGCCGATACGTATGTCGCACCGATCATTATCAACGCCGGCGACGGCGCCCATGAACATCCCACACAGGCGCTCCTCGATTTATATACGATTATTGAAGTTAAAGGGCATGTGGACGGCTTGAAAGCAGTCATTGTCGGCGATATTGATCACAGCCGTGTGGCCCGTTCCGATATTTACGGCCTTAAAAAGCTGGGTGCGGACGTTCATCTTGTCGGGCCGAGGACCTTGCTGCAGCCCGAACTGGCAAAGATGGGCGTTACGCTTCACTATGACCTGGATGAAGCCCTTGACGGGGCCGATGTGGTTAATGTCCTGCGTATTCAGAAAGAACGCCAGGGCATCGGGTTTTTCCCGAGTGAAGGCGAGTACCGCAGCCTTTACGGCATGGATCGGAAACGGCTGCAGGCGGCTAAAAAAGACGTGCTCGTTATACACCCGGGCCCGATGAACAGAGGTCTGGAAATCGAGCCGGATGTTTGCTACGGGGAACGGTCGGCTGTTCAGGAACAGGTTAAAAACGGAGTCTGCATACGCATGGCCGTCTTGTACCTGACGATTATAGGAGGCGATGAAAGTGGCATTACTCGTTAAGCGGGGACGATTGATCAATCCGGCGACGGGAGAGGATACCGTATGCGATATCCTTACGGAAGATAATAAAATCAAGGCGATCGGTACGGAACTGGTTGCCACCGGGGCAACGGTCATTGATGCGAAAGGGCTCGTTGTTACACCCGGTCTTATCGATATGCATGTGCATTTGCGGCAACCCGGCCAGTCGCAGAAAGAAACGATTGCCAGCGGTACGCGGGCGGCCGCGGCCGGCGGTTTTACACGCGTAGCGACGATGCCGAACACAAAGCCCGTTATTGACAGCACGATCGTCGTCGACGGCCTGAAATATAAAATCATGCGGGAAGGAGTCGTTAAAGTAAACATTATCGGCTCTCTGTCCAAAGGCCTTGAAGGTAAAGAATTGTCCGCTATGGGCGGGATGGCGCGAGAAGGAGTTGTAGCTTTTTCCGATGACGGCCGCTATGTGGAAAACTGTGATTTCATGCGGAAAGCTATGGAATATGCGAGTATGTTCGGCAAAATCGTCATCGACCATTGTGAAGAGGCGAGCCTCGTTGCAGACGGCTGCATGCATGAAGGCGCTGTCTCCGCCGAATTGGGACTGAAGGGGCGCCCCGCCGCAGCCGAAGATATTGCCGTCGCCAGAGACATCCTCTTGGCGGAAGCGACGGGTGCGGCAGTCCATATTGCCCATATTAGCACGGAAAATGCTGTCCATATGGTGCGCCGGGCCAAGGCGAAGGGGCTTAAAGTTACGGCCGAAGCAACCCCGCAGCATATGATTTTGACAGATGAAGCGCTGCGTACGTATGATCCGCGCTTTAAAGTGAATCCGCCCCTGCGTTCGGAGATCCATCGCCGGGCTGTTGTCGAAGGGCTGGCAGACGGCACTATCGACGCTATCGTTACGGATCATGCGCCTCATACGGCGGAAGAAAAAGACTGCGAGTTCAGTTTGGCCCCGAGCGGGTTCGTCGGGCTGGAAACCGCTCTCGGTGCGGTATTGACCTGCCTCTACCATACGGGTACCGTCAGTTTGATGACTCTTATCCGGGCTATGACCAGCACGCCCGCACGGCTTCTCGGTCTCGACAGCGGTGACATTGCCGTCGGCAAGGAGGCGGATATTACGCTCATTGATTTGGATAAAGAATGGACAGTCGATCCGGAGGATTTCTATTCCCAGGGGAAATCAACGCCTTTTGAAGGCATGATTTTGAAAGGAAAAGCGGTCGCCACGATTGTAGACGGTAAATTGGTAATGAAGGACGGGGAGGTATTGGCATGAAGGGTGTTCTCATCCTGGAAAGCGGTCAAAAATTTTACGGCACCTTACTTACGGCGGCCCGGGCAGTCGGCGAGGTCGTTTTCAATACAGGCATGACAGGCTATCAGGAGACATTTACGGATCCGTCTTATGCCGGCCAGATCATTACAATGACCTATCCTTTAATCGGCAACTACGGCCTTTTCCATGAGATCGAACAGGCGGACCGGCCGTATGCGAAGGGCTTTGTCGTGAGTGAGCTTTGCGCCTCGCCGAGCAACTGGCAGAACGAAGGGCCCCTGGCGACCTTTATTATGACCCATCATATCCCGTGCCTTTATGATGTCGATACGCGCGCCGTTACGCGGGCTATCCGAAAGCACGGCGTGATGAAGGGGATCATCGTGCCTGAAACAACGTCTCGGGAAGATATGGACACCCTTATGGCGACGGTGCTTGATCGGGATCAGATTACCCAAGTTTCCACAAAGAAAATCAAAGAACTGGGCAACGGCAGTTGCCATGTAGCCGTTATGGATTACGGCGCCAAGGACAATATCCTTCGTGAATTGATAAAAAACGGCTGCCGTCTTACCGTATTCCCGTGTCATACGCGTGCGGAAGAAGTTTTGGCGCGCAATCCGGACGGGATTTTCCTTTCCAACGGGCCCGGTGATCCGGAAGATGTGCCCGAAATGGTTGAAGAAGTGAAAAAACTTATCGGCAAAAAGCCGATTTTCGGCATTTGCATGGGACTTCAGCTTTTAGGCCTTGCTCTCGGCGGTAAAGCGAAGAAACTTACCTTCGGTCATCGCGGCTCGAATCATCCCGTCAAGGATATACGGACAGGCCGGGTGTATATTACTTCTCAGAACCACGGCTACGTTATTGATGAAACGACTCTGCCGCAGGATGTTGTCGTGACGCACCGTAATCTGCATGACAATACGCTCGAAGGGTTTATGTATCCCCGTAAGAAACTGTTCTGCGTGCAGTATCACCCGGAAGCTTCGCCGGGACCGGCGGATAACCTGTATTTGTTTGAACAGTTCGTCGAGATGATGGAGGGCAGATAGAATGGCGGAAAAGTTAAAGAAAGTTCTCGTGATCGGTTCGGGTCCGATTATTATCGGTCAGGCCGCCGAGTTCGACTATGCGGGCACGCAGGCATGCCGGGCTTTGAAGGAAGAAGGCCTGGAAGTAGTTTTAATCAACAGCAATCCGGCGACGATTATGACGGATGAAGATATTGCCGACCGTGTGTATATCGAACCGATCACGCTTGACTATGTAACAGGGGTTATCGAAAAAGAGCGTCCTGACGGTATCTTGGCGACACTGGGCGGTCAGGTGGGCCTGAATATGGCTGTCGAATTGGCCGACAACGGCATTTTGGATAAATACAAGGTGCGTTTGTTGGGCACGAAGCTCAGTGCCGTTAAAGAAGCGGAAGACCGTGAGCGCTTTAAAGAAGCGATGAAAGACATTAATCAGCCCGTACCGGAAAGTGATATTTTCGAGGAAGTGCAGGCTGCGGTCGACTTCGCGGATACTATCGGCTATCCGGTTATCGTCCGACCGGCGTATACCCTGGGCGGTACAGGCGGCGGCATTGCTCATGACGAAGAAGAGCTCTTCATGATTGCCGCGCGCGGCATCAAACTCAGCCCGATCAATCAGATCCTCGTGGAACGGTCCGTTGCCGGCTGGAAAGAAGTCGAATATGAAGTTATGCGCGATAAGGCGGATAATTGTGTAATCATTTGTAATATGGAGAACATTGATCCCGTCGGGGTCCATACGGGCGATTCCATCGTCGTGGCGCCGAGCCAGACCTTGAATGACCTGCAGTATCAGCTCCTGCGCACGGCGTCGGTGGATATTATCCGCCGCCTCAAAATCGAAGGCGGCTGCAACGTGCAGTACGCTCTCGATCCGAACAGCAACAGATACTATGTTATTGAAGTGAATCCCCGTGTCAGCCGCTCGTCCGCCCTTGCCTCCAAGGCGACGGGTTATCCTATTGCCAAAGTTGCCGCAAAGGTGGCGACAGGACTTACGCTTGATGAAATCCCCAATGCCGTAACAGGTAAGACGACGGCATGTTTTGAACCGACACTCGACTATTGTGTCGTCAAGTTTCCCCGGTGGCCTTTTGAAAAATTTGCTCTTGCCGACCGTACTTTAGGGACGCAGATGAAAGCGACGGGCGAAGTCATGGCTGTTGATCGCACTTTTGAAGGAGCTGTCCTGAAAGCGGTACGCTCCCTGGAAATCGGGGCTGCCTATCTTTCCCTCAAAAGTCTTGAAAGCAAGTCTCTTATCGATATTGTCGAACGCCTGCAACGCCAGGATGACGAACGCATTTTCGTTGTAACGCAGGCGCTTCGCATGGGCATCAGTACTGAGAAAATTCATTTCATTACAGGCTATGACATGTGGTTTCTCAATAAATTAAAAGGCATTGTCGATCTTGAGGAAAATCTCAAGAAAAACGGATTGAATAAAGAAAATGTTCGTCTTGCCAAGAAGTACAGCATGCCTGACGCCGTTATCGGCGGGCTTACCGGTAAAACGGAAGATGAAGTGCGGTCCTACCGCATCGGAGCGGGTATTTTGCCGACCTTCAAGATGGTTGATACGTGCTCCGCCGAATTTGAAGCGGAAACACCGTACTATTACTCGTGCTATGCTTCGGAAGACGAGGTCAAACCTCTCGGGGACAAGAGTGTCGTCGTCATCGGCTCCGGTCCGATCCGTATCGGCCAGGGTATCGAATTCGACTATTGTTCCGTTCATTCCGCATGGGCCCTCCGCAAAGCCGGCATGAACAGTATCATTATTAACAACAATCCGGAAACGGTTAGCACCGACTTTGATACCTCGGACAGCCTCTACTTTGAACCGCTCACGGTGGAGGATGTTATGGCCGTTATTGATAAGGAAAAACCGCTCGGAGTCATTTGTCAGTTCGGCGGTCAGACGGCCGTTAACCTGGCTGCGCCTCTGGCCGCCAGAGGCGTGACGGTGCTGGGAACATCCGTCGCCGGTATGGACCGTGCCGAAGACAGAGAGAAATTTGACGACCTCCTGACAAAGCTTAATATTCCCCGTCCGGCGGGCCGTATTGCAACCAGTGACAAGGAAGCCATGCGTGTTGCCTCGGCACTGGAATTCCCTCTCATTGTCCGCCCGTCGTATGTGTTGGGCGGCAGGGCGATGGAAATCGTTTATACGGAAAGTGAATTGGAGCGGTACCTTCGTGAAGCCGTTATCGCTTCACCGGATCATCCGATTCTCATTGACGAGTACATGGTCGGCCGTGAAATTGAAGTTGATGCCGTCGCCGACGGGACGGATGTCTTTATTCCGGGCATTATGGAACAGGTGGAGCGGGCAGGCGTCCACTCCGGCGACTCCATTGCCGTATATCCGCCGCAGCGGCTCAGTGACGAGACGGTAGAACAGATTGTCGATTATACGACACGTATTGCCTTGGAACTGCAAGTAAAGGGCAGCGTCAATATCCAGTTTGTCGTTGCCGGAAACAGGCTGTATATTATTGAAGTCAATCCCCGTTCCAGCCGGACGGTGCCGTTCCTCAGCAAGGTCACGCGTATTCCCATGGTGGAGATCGCAACGCGTATCGCCCTGGGCGATACGCTGAAAAATCTCGGTTACGGCAGCGGCCTGTTGCCGGCAAGAGACTATGTGGCGGCAAAGGCTCCCGTATTCTCATTCAGTAAAATCGGCCTTGCCGAAATCGCTCTCGGTCCGGAAATGAAATCTACCGGTGAAGTCATGGGCATTGGCAAGACGTATTCGGAAGCGCTTTATAAGGCCGTAAGCGGCGCTAAAATGCGTATCCCCGCAGGCGGTACGATTCTTCTTACCGTAGCGGATCGAGATAAAGAAGAGGCCCTGATTTTGGCTGAAGGATTCCGTGATTTGGGATATCGTGTCATTGCCACGGCGGGAACCGGCCGATATTTCAATGAGCGCGGCATGAATGTCGAGATTGTGCGCAAGATTCACGAAACCGGTCAGAATATTGCCACACTTATCAGAGGCGGCAAGATCGATCTCGTCGTCAATACACTTACCTTCGGCAAGCGCCCTGAGCGGGACGGCTTTACTCTTCGCCGCATGGCTGTAGAATTGGCTGTGCCGTGCCTGACTTCGCTGGATACGGCGCGTGAAGTGCTGCGCGTTTTTGCCGATAAGGGCAGGGGCGACGGTTATCATCGTGTAGCCGCATTGCAAGATTATAAATAAACAATTCCCTTGTAAAAGGCAAGATGCCCTTTTGGTGTCTTGCCTTTTTGCATGCATGAATGAAATAATATTTAAAAAATATGAATATATACTTGACATCGTGCGGGCGGGAAGAATATAATGAATGAAATAATAAAATATCCATAAATGATGTATAAAAGTGCGATTGCCAATATATAAACAGGAGTGAAAACGATGGGCACGAAGGTTTTTATCGACGGACATGAAGGGACTACGGGATTGCGGATTCATAAACGCTTACAGGCGCGTCCGGATATTGAACTCATAGGTATCGATCCGGCGGAGCGGAAAAATCCGGCAGCCGTAAAAAAATGCATGGAAGCCGCGGATATAGTTTTCCTTTGCCTGCCTGACGCGGCGGCCGTCGAAGCGGTTGCTTTGGCGGACGGTACGAATGTCCGGATCATTGACACTTCGACGGCGCATCGTTCCGATCCGGCATGGACATACGGGTTTGCCGAATTATCGGGACAACAGTTTGAAGCGATCAGTAAGACAAAACGCCTTGCCAACCCCGGTTGCCATGCCAGCGGTGTCATTGCGGCAGTCCGGCCGCTGACGGAGGCCGGACTCATGGGAGGAGACTATCCGCTGTCGGCCTTTTCTCTTACCGGGTACAGCGGCGGCGGGAAAAAGATGATCGCCAAGTATGAAAGCGGGGAAAAAACGGCGGAGCTTTCGGCTCCCCGCCAGTACGGACTGACGCAGAACCATAAACATTTGCAGGAGATTGTTACTGTCTGCAAGCTGCAGCGGGAACCTGTTTTTTTACCGGTTGTGGACGACTATTACAGCGGTATGGAGGTGGCCGTACCTGTTTTCACGCATCTCTTCGGGGAAAAAGTCGGACTTGCCGAAGTACGGGACGTCCTGGCAGCTCATTATGACGGCAGCCCTTTCGTGCATGTACATGCCGCAGGTGAGGATAAAGGAGGTTTCCTGGCGGCAAACAGCCTGTCCGGGTACGATGATATGGATATCTTTGTCACCGGCAATGATGAGCGCATTGTCGTGACGGTACTGTTTGACAATCTCGGCAAAGGGGCGTCGGGAGCCGCTATTGAGAATATGAATATTATGCTGGGCCTCGATCCGGCAACGGGCCTGGTGCTGCACGGGTAAACTCGAAACGGGGGATATGTATGAATCTGGCACATGTGACAAACGCACAGAAAGCACAAATACTGGTAAACGCATTACCGTATATACAGAAGTATAATAATAAAACAATCGTCGTAAAATACGGCGGTAACGCCATGACGGACGAAATGCTGCGGGAGTCCGTCATGGGGGATTTAGTGCTTTTGCGTCTTATCGGCGTCAATGTTGTTCTCGTCCACGGCGGTGGGCCGCATATTCAGGAAATTCTCAATAAAGTCGGAAAAGAGTCGAAATTCCTGAACGGACTGCGCGTGACTGATGAAGAAACGATGAAAATCGTACAAATGGTTCTGGCCGGACAGGTCAATAAAGATCTGGTCAATCTTATCGGCATGACCGGCGGCAAAGCTGTCGGCCTGTGCGGTCTTGACGGCCAGATGATCAAAGTGAAGAAGCAAAGTGAAGAACTGGGCCTTGTCGGAGAAATCGTTTCCGTTGATGTTTCCCTTATCCGTGACAATTTGGAAAAAGGATATATACCGGTTATTTCCACTATCGGCACGGATACGCACGGCCGGGCGTATAATATCAATGCCGATACGGCGTCGGCGAAAATCGCGGGGGCGCTCCATGCGGAATGCATGCTTTCCCTGACGAATATAGACGGCGTTCTTGCCGATGCGGCCGACCCCGGTTCGCTGATTAAAACACTGACTCTGGCGGAAGCGGCACAGTTGCAGGCGGACGGAGTCATTGCGGGCGGTATGGTTCCCAAGGTTACCTGTTGTACCGACGCCGTGGCGGCAGGTGTCAAACGCGTATTTATCATTAACGGCACCGTTCCCCATGCCATCCTCATTGAGCTTTTAACGGAAGAGGGTTTGGGTACCATGTTTGTTCATAACAGTGAAATGATAGGGGGATTAGTATAATGGCTAAGGATTTCGCATTGCTGGATAAAGAATATGTTGCCAATGTGTATAACAGGATCGGCGTGCCTTTTGATCACGGCAAAGGCTCGCTTATTTATGATGTGAACGGTAAAGAATATATTGATTTCAGTGCCGGTATTGCCGTCAATATTTTCGGTCTCTGTGATGACGAGTGGAAAAATGCCGTTATAACTCAGCTTAATAAACTGAGCCATATATCCAATGTCTATATTACGCAGCCGCAAGCACTTCTGGCGGAAAAATTATGTATGCGGACGGGGATGAAAAAGGTGTTTTTTTGCAACTCCGGTGCGGAAGCCAATGAGTGTGCCATTAAGGGGGCTCGTAAATATTCTCACGACAAATACGGCGACGGCAGATATACGATCGTTTGTCTGAAAAAAAGTTTTCACGGCAGAACCCTGACGACCTTGTCGGCAACGGGTCAGGAAGAGCTCCATAAGGATTTCGGCCCCTTTACAGAAGGCTTTGTCTTTGCTGATGCCGATGATTTTGAATCCGTTAAAACCCTTGCGGAAAAACATAATGCCTGTGCCGTTATGATGGAACTCGTTCAGGGTGAAGGCGGCGTTAAAGCTCTCGACCCGGATTTTGTCCGTAACGTGGCGGCGTACGCGAAAACACACGATATGCTTATCGTCCTTGATGAAATACAGAGCGGCAACGGCAGAACGGGTGAACTCTATGCGTATATGAATTACGGTATCAGGCCGGATATCGTTTCTACGGCAAAGGGTATCGGCGGCGGCTTGCCTCTTGGCGTGACCATGTTTGCGTCCACGTGCGAACATACGCTGGACAGCCACAGTCACGGCTCGACTTTCGGCGGCAATCCTATTTGTACGGCCGGGGCCTGCAACATTATCGATCGGATCGATGACAAGCTGCTGGCACAAGTCAAGGAAAAAGGAGAATACATCAGAACGGAACTGATGAAGTGCGGTACTGTCGAATACGTGACGGGTCTGGGCATGATGATCGGCGTGAAAACGACCGCGGATTTGGGAGAAGTCATTCAAAAATGCCTTGATAAGGGGCTGCTCGTACTGACGGCGCATGACCTTATCAGGATCTTGCCGCCTCTCAATATTCCGGCGGAAATCATGAAAAGAGGTGTCAACATCTTAAAGGATGTCTTGTCGGAATAAGTGAAGGGCCCCGGCGGTCTCAACTGAACGAAATGCAACGGAAAAGGAGATGCACCCGTTTTTTCGGTACATCTCCTTTTTTTAGGTTCGTTTTTTACTGTTAAGCCGGGCCTGCATTTCGTCCAACGGAAGCCCGGCCGGGCATACGTCCCTGCAGGCCAGCGAATTATCACAGGTGTTGTAGAAGAGATCTTTGTAAAGCACCTTCAGTTCGGAGCGGTGGAATGTATCGCCGCCGGTTCTGTCCGCCCTGTACGTTTCGGCGGCAAAGAGGGGGCCGGGAAAGGCGTTTTCTCTGCCGGCTTGCAGTGACGGCCCTTTATAATTGGGACATACTTCCAGGCAGCAGCCGCATTCAAGGCACTGCCCCGCCTGATAAATAAGGTGTCTTGTTTCCGTATCGTCGTTGACGACGGCATTTTCCGTCCAGAGTTTATGTTTACGCAGGGTCTCAAAGATGATTTGCCTGTCGACTTTCAGATCCCGGATGAGGGGGAACTTGCTCAACGGTTCCAGGCAGATATGTCCTTTTTTGGCCGTGTCTTTCAGAAAGGCGCGGCATGCAAGCCGCGGTACGCCGTTAATGACCATGGCACAGGCGCCGCATTTGCCTTCAAGGCAGCCGCATTCCCAGTCAATGGGCGTTGTTGTTCTGCCGGTTTCACACTCGCGCAGGGAGATCTCTTTATTTATATTTGTCAGGAAGTCGGCAACCGTTACGGTTTCGTCGCCGTTATAGTAAAATACTTCTTCATATATTGGGGCGGCAGCCGATTTACGGCTCTTTATACGGATAGTGATCATGTGTTTTCCTCCCGCCAGGAGAGGTGGACGGCACCGTCATAGTAAGAATAAAGATGCGTCTTCTCATAGGCTTCGTTTCGTTCGGGATAATCGCTGCGGTTATGCGCGCCGCGGCTTTCCTTGCGGTCCGATGCGCCTTTGATAAGGGCTTCCGCTAAAATGAGGCGGCTCGGCAGGAGCATATTTTCATCCGGGGCCGCATAGGGATCGTACGTATCGGCAAAGTCGTTTTGCAACTTTTTGACTGTGTCCAATCCTTTCCGGAGACCGGCGGCATCGCGCGAAATGGCCAGCGCTTCCTGCATGGCCTCCTGCAGGCGCTGTACGGTTTGCGCATATGCTCCGGGTCGGTTCACGCAGGTATGCAGTTTTTTTTCGCAGATCAGGGGAGCGGCCTCGCTGATCTCCGCCGTTCCCGGTTTCCGGCTGTCCACACAAGACGCGATTGTTTCCGCGGCGACAAGGCCGCCGAAGTAGGCTCCTAAAAGAGAATTGCCGCCGAGACGATTGGCGCCGTGGTATTGGCAGGCATTTTCGCCGGCGCTGTACAAGCCCCCGACACTCGTACGGTGGGAGGGGTCCGTGTAGATGCCGCCCATAAAATAGTGGATCCCGTACCGCACGGGCAAAGGCGTTGTTGTCGGATCGATATTGAAATATTCGCGGCAGTCTCCGGCAAATCCCGAAAGGGAGGTAATAAACGTATCCTTCGGTATGCCCGTACAGTCAAGGAAGATCTCCCCGCCCAGATCGCGGACGACGCGGTATTCTTCTCTGGATACGACGTCCCGCGGTTGGAGATTTCCTTTGGGACCGAATTTCTCTTCCATAAAGTATAGCCGTTTTCCGCCGATTTCCGTAAACAGACGCCCGCCCGCACCGCGCACGGCTTCGGAAATAAGCATATTTTTGCCGGGCCGCCGGAAGGTTGTCGGGTGATATTGTACGAGTTCGGCGTTGGCAACGGTAACACCGCGTGTGAAGAGGCGCGCCGTCACATCGCCCGTATTGGCAACGGACCCCGTCGTATTGCCGAAGAGGCCGTTCAGCCCGCCGGCGGCAATTATCAGCTGTGAGGTGCGGATATACACTGTTTTTTTACGGTTTCGATTATACAGCAGGACCCCGCGAACGTTTCCCTCGTCAAGGTCAATGTCAAGGAAAAAGAAACCGGTCAGTCTGTTGACCAGTCCTTCCTCTTCGTATCGGCGCAATTCGTAGATAAGCGCCGTCACCAGTTGTTTACCTGTCGTCGAATCGGCGTGGGCCGTGCGGTTCACGCTTTGCCCGCCGAAGGGACGGAGTGCCGGTTTTCCGTCTGCGCCGAGTGTAAACGCCATTGCCAAATGTTGTAATTCGCCGATTACTTCGGGCGCTCTGTCGGTAAGATGATGGACCGCCTTTACGTTGGCGAGGCGGCAACCGCTTTCCCATGTATCCCTGAAGTGGAGGGAAGGACTGTCGTCGGGACCGATAGCCGCATTAATACCCCCTTCGGCCATGACGGACTGACTCCGTACGGACGGATAGGGGGCGACGAGAGTGACCGGAATATTTTTTTGTGCCAAGTGCAGGGCCGCACTCATGCCGGCGATGCCGGCACCGATAATAACGGGTTGCAAGAGATTCAGCGTCCTTAGTCAGGAGAAATAAAAATAGAGATTCGCAAAAGTGAAGTAAGCGAAGAAAACGGATAAAAAGACAAGCAGATCGACAACGCGGCGGTGATAATGCTGTGCGCCGTGAGCGATAATATACGCATCCACATTATAGCGGATGTGAATATATGTGACCAGTAGAAGCAGTATATTAACTGCCGTGTACAGGGCCAGTTGAATTTGAAAATCCAGGCCCGTAAGGAAGCGGAACAAATATGCGTGGCAGAGGGCCAGCACCAAAAGGAGAAGACCGCTGATGCGGCGTAACCACAGTTTTCTGTTCAGCTTAAAGTAGTGTTTTCCCGGTCCTTTTAAGGAGCGGATAACATAATACAGGCCGCAGAGAATATGCAGGCCCAGGAAGAGTAAAAAAGCGATAAGCATGGGATAGAGACCGATATTGCTGATGCCTGTCATTGATGTGGCGCCGAGAATACCGTGCAGGATAAAAAGGATGAGGAGGATGGTTGCGGTGATGCGTTGGACTGTTCTCATCGGTGTGACCTCGTAGGGCTTGAGAAGTCGTCCACTGCCTGGATAACGGGTAATTTCGGCAATTCCGCGTAAAAGGCGGCACAGGCCGTGATAATGAGACATGCGGCCGCGATCAGACCTAGCCTGTATAATGTACTGTGTGCGTCTTTGAAAGGTATTTTTTTTTCCGGGCACATATCTCTCATCCTCAATCAAGCCGGGGGTACTGTTAAGAATAGTATGACTTAATTATAAAAGGTAGGGGAAAGCCGTGTCAAACGGGAAGAGAACCCGTAAATCCCGTTGACAGCACATGGTGTTCTTATAGTTAGCAACAATAAATTTATCAAATATAACAGTAATGGTAAAAATGTCCGTGTCCTGTTGTTTTCAAAAAGCGAAAAGCGTATCGTGTTTCCATGGACGGTGCATAGTTGGAATGTATGATGATTTAGGTTTTTCAAGAGGTTGATGCTCAAATTCAGGGGAAAAGTCAGCCTGGGCGAATAGCCGGGTCGTAAGGAAATTCCCGGTTGTTGGCAGGCAGGGGCTTTAGGGGATAAGCGGTCATATTTAATATTGTGTAACGTAGATAAAGGCACAGGGGAGAATAGCGGGATGATGGGATTATAATAATCCATGGGAACGAGCGAAGTTAGCGTCATAGCAGCAGGTATTGCAGAGAGTAATCAGGATATCCCGAATCGCGGCGGCCGGTCTATGGACCTGATTATCGTGAGAAAAATAACGTCCGCCACGGGTTTGACGGTCGTGGATATGACGATATATTGTACGTAGAGAACACCCCGATGCATGGCCGCTTGTGTTTTATTCCCGTTATTATCCACGCAGTTTTTAATAGTCCTATACTTGTTTTTTCAGTCATAATCAGTATTATCTTGCTCATAGCGTACCTCCATAGAAATAGTATGCGATATGTGTGATAAACTCATTTGCGTTTTACATGGTATTTATTAATATGTATTTTACCTATTGACAAGTATCTTTCAGAACGGTACAATAACGTCAATCATTACTTAATTGATGAGAGGGTTTTTCAAATGAACGAATTGTCTATGTTATTACAGACAATTGAATATGTTGCTGCATATTTTGGCTGGGGCTATTATTTTTATAGCGTCGGCTACTTTTGGTACGACAAATTCAATTGCATAGTAAACGACATGAGACGGGTTCAATCGAATGGAATGATTCGCGCAGTTTATGCATAGTTTTTCTGTTTGACAATCTATTTTTCAATGATACTTGAGCAGGCTCATGAGGGCCTGCTTTTTTATTTACGCGGAGGGAGAGGAAACTATGGTCATCATTGCGAAGGAAGGTATATCAGACGAAAAAATCAGAGAGATCATTACGGGATTGAACAGGCAGGGCTTGACTGCAGATGTCCGGAAAACTGCGGATAAAACGGTTATCGGCATCGTCGGAGACACGCAAGCGGTTGATACCGAGAAAATGGCTGCGCTTGACTATGTGGAAGATGTTATTGCCGTCAAGACTCCTTATAAGCGGGCAAGCAGAGCTTCCCATCCGGAAAATACGATTGTCCATGTTGACGGTGTTCCCGTAGGCGGCAGGAAGATTGCGGTTATTGCAGGCCCCTGCTCTATTGAGACAGCCGATCAGATTACGGGTGTCGCCTGCGATGTTCGTGCTGCCGGTGCGGTCATGCTGCGCGGCGGCGCCTTTAAACCGCGGACATCGCCCTATGCGTTCCAGGGACTGGGTGATTCCGGCCTGGATATGCTTTTGGCTGCCGGTAAGAAAGCAAGGCTGCCTGTCGTTACGGAAATCATGTCTGCCGACAAACTGGATCTTTTTCTTAAAGAAGATATAGACCTCATCCAGGTGGGAGCACGGAATATGCAGAACTTCGATCTTCTTAAAGCGCTGGGGAGGACGAACAAGCCAATCCTTTTGAAACGCGGTCTCAGTGCGACCATCGAAGAATGGCTCATGTCGGCGGAATATATTATGTCTGAAGGCAACAGTAACGTCATTCTCTGCGAACGGGGCATCCGTACTTTTGAAACATATACGCGCAACACCTTGGATCTCAGCGCTGTCCTGGCCGTAAAAAAGCTGAGCCATCTGCCGGTTGTCGTCGACCCGAGTCATGCCGCCGGCAAACGCTGGATGGTGGCGGATCTTGCCAAACCCGCCATAGCGGTAGGCGCGGACGGACTGATGATAGAAGTGCATAATGATCCCGACAAGGCGCTGTGCGACGGCGCTCAGTCGATAACGCCGGCCGTGTTCGAGGAGCTGATGAAAGATTTGCGGAATCTTGCCCCGCTTGTGGGCAGGGCCGTATAAGGAAGGCGAGAGAATGGAAATGGACAGCACACGATTTTTACGGGACAGTACAATCGCAGTGATCGGTCTCGGGGTAATGGGCGGTTCTTTTGCCGGGCGGCTGCGCCAGATAGGCGCACATAGGATTATCGCTTATGATGTCAACGAAGAAACCTTGGCGGCGGCGCTTGCAGACAAGGTTATCGACGCGGGATATGCAAAAGGAAATGCAGCGCTTGCGGAAGCGGCCTTGCTCATCTTTTGTCTGCCCCTTCACGATATGATAGAGTTCATGAAAGTGAACCGAAGCTTCTTCCGTCCGGGACAGATTGCCACGGATATTATCGGTATCAAAGGCGGTTCCGCCGAAGAGGTGGAAGCCGTTTTGCCGGAATATGTCGACTATGTACCGGGTCACCCTATGGCAGGCCGTGAGGGGTGCGGTTATGAAATGGCGGATGCGGCTGTTTTTGAAGGCGCCAACTATATCATCGTCCCGTCAAAACGATCCGGACAGGAAAGCATCCGACTTATCAAATCCCTGGCGAAGGCGTTGGGATGCGGACATGTAAGTATTGTTACGGCGGCGGAGCACGACAGGCGTATTGCCTATACGAGCTGTCTGCCTCACGTATTGGCGACAACTTTGGTGAACAGCGCTTCCATGAATGACGAAATGAAGTGTTTTATTGCCGGCAGTTTTCGTGACGGTACGCGCGTAGCCGATATTAACGCGCCGCTGTGGACAAAGCTGCTTTTGAGCGACAGAAAAAGTTTATTGACGGAAATAGAACATTTCCGTACGGCTTTATCGGAAATGGAAAATGCGTTACAAAATAAAGATGAAGCGCGTTTATACGCGTTCCTGTCGGAAGCGGCCAAACGCAGAAGGAGATTGATTCATGCGGACCGTAACGGTTAAAACGGAAAAAGACACGTATCCCGTACATATAGGTTCAGCTATAATAAAAGAACTGCCGGATCTGGCGAAGCCGATTCTTGGTACCGGAAAAGCTGTCGTTATTACGGATGAGAATCTTTTCGGATTATACGGCGGCAGGCTTTCACGCATTTTCACTGATTCCGGTACGGCACCGCATTTTATTGTCCTGCCGCCGGGAGAAGAAGGAAAAAATCTTGCGGCTCTTTCCCGGCTGTACGGCAGCCTCGCAGACCTTGACGTCACACGGGACGATACGATTATCACCTTCGGCGGCGGTGTCAGCGGTGACCTCGGCGGGTTTGCGGCGGCTACTTATCTGCGGGGAGTGCCGTATATTCAAGTGGCGACATCCGTTATCGCCCAGGTGGACAGCAGTGTCGGCGGCAAGGTCGGTATCGATCTTGAAAGCGGCAAGAACCAGGCGGGCAGCTTTTATCAGCCGAAAGCCGTGATTATTGATCCGGACTTGTTGCGGACCCTGCCGGACCGATGCCGACGCGACGGCATGGGAGAAGTTATTAAATACGGCTGTATCCGTGACGGAGAGCTTTTTGAAATTCTTGAAAAGAACTGTTTTGACACACTTGCGTGGGAAGATATCATTTTCCGCTGCGTACAGGCCAAGGCCGACATTGTGGCAGGCGATGTTTTCGACAAGGGAGAGCGCATGCTGTTAAATTTCGGGCATACTTTCGGACATGCGGTGGAAAAATACTACGAATTTAAACATTATATGCACGGCGAGGCTGTCGCTATAGGCATGGTACGGATAACTGCCGGAACGGAAGCAAGAGGGCTGACCGCTGCGGGAACGACGGGGCGTTTGAAAAAACTTTTGAAAAAATACGGCCTGCCTGTTGAGACGCAGGCTGCGGATAAAGATGTACTGCCTTATGTCAGACGTGATAAAAAACGACGAAGCGGGCGTGTAACGCTGGCAATTATCACGAGGATCGGACAGGGTAAACTTCTTCCTGCGGATTTAAGTGATATAGAGATGTATTTACAAAGGGGCTTATACGATGAATTTAGTGCTGACACCGAATAAACTGAACGGAACCGTCGTTGTTCCGTCGTCGAAAAGTGCAGGGCACAGGGCGTTAATTTGTGCCGCTTTAACCGACGGAAAAAGTATTATTCGCAACATGACCCCTTCCCGGGATTTGGAAGCGACGGCCAGCGTGCTCCGTGAATTCGGTGCAGCCGTAAATATTCTCGAAACATCGTCCGACGGTCGGTTGGCCGTTGCCGTAGCGGGCGGCTTAAACGCATCGAAGGATACGCTCCGGGCCGATTGCGGCGAATCCGGATCGACTGTCCGCTTTCTCATTCCCGTCGGCCTTCTGACCGGGAAGGAAGTGACCTTTACAGGGCGCGGACGGTTAAAAGAAAGGCCTCTCGAACCGTTTTTACGGATGTTCGAGCAAAAGGGGATTTTTTATAAAAAAGGAAAGGATTCTCTTCCCTTAACCGTTCAGGGCCTGTTGAAGGCGGGAATATACGAGCTGGCAGGCAATGTGAGTTCCCAGTTTTTTACGGGACTTCTCATGATTTTACCGCTATTGTCCGGTGATTCCGTCTTGCGCAGTACGACGGCTGTCGAATCCGAGAGTTACATTAACATTACGCTGGAGTGTCTTAGGAGGCACGGTGTATATGTGGAAAAGGAACGGGAAGGGCAGTGGCTTATACGCGGCAATCAACGGTACAGGCCGGGAGAATATACGCTTGAAGGAGATTATTCGCAGGCCGCGTTCTGGCTTGCGGCGGGAATAATCGGCGCTCCCGTCACGCTGAAGGGACTGGGGTCTCATACGCTGCAAGGCGATCGGGCGATCATTTCTTTTATCGAGTCTATGCGAGGCCGGATCGAGCGTGACGGAAGCGATCTGCGGGCTGTACCGTCGCGAACGGAAGGACGTACCGTTGATGTGGAGGACTGTCCGGATCTCGTGCCGGTCCTGGCCGTACTGGGCGCTTTCAGCAGGGGTATTACGAGAATTGTCAATGCTAAACGCGTCCGCCTCAAGGAATGCGACCGCCTGCATGCGCTGACGACGGAACTGACCAAGCTGGGTGCAACGATAAGGGAAAAAGAGGACGGGTTGGTCATAGAAGGCGCTGCCCGTCTTATGGGCGGCCGTGTTTCCGCCTGGAACGACCACCGTATTGCCATGGCCTTAGCAATTGCGGCACAGCGGTGTGACGGGCCGGTTATTATTGAAGGCGCTGAAAGTGTAGATAAATCGTATCCCCCGTTTTGGCAGGATTTCAAAGCGCTCGGCGGCGCGGTAACGGAAGAAGGTATAAACGATGAATACAATCGGTGGAAATCTTAAATTAACAGTATACGGTGAATCACACGGCGTATCGGTCGGCGCAGTCCTTGACGGTTTGCCGCCGGGAGAAACTGTCGATTGGGGTGAAGTAAGGCGGGAAATGGCGAGACGCGCTCCCGGAAAGACCAGCATGTCCACGTCCCGTGCCGAAGGTGATAATTTTGCCGTGCAAAGCGGTTACTGCAACGGGCATACGACAGGTACTCCGCTGGCCGTTATGATTGCCAACAGTGATGTCCGTTCCGAAGATTACGATGATTTACGTCATCTCATGCGTCCGGGCCATGCCGATTATACGGGGAAAATCCGTTACGGCGGCTATAACGATTATCGCGGCGGCGGTCATTTTTCCGGCCGGTTGACGGCACCGATTGTATTTGCCGGAGCCGTGGCAAAACAAATTCTGGCACGGCGCGGTATCCATGTGGGGGCTCATATTTTACAGATAGAGAAAGTTACGGATCGCCCGTTTAATCCGCTAGGGGAAGAACCGGCCGTCTTTGAGCGGCTGGCACGAGAAACGCTGCCCGTTCTGGATAAATCGCAGGCAGGCTGTATGGCGGAAGTCATCACGGCCGCCAAAGAGGATAGCGATTCTGTCGGCGGCTGTATCGAGGCGATGATAACGGGGCTTCCTGCCGGGTACGGTGATCCTCTCTTTGATTCCGTCGAAAGCGGTCTTGCACGCATGCTCTTTGCCGTTCCGGCCGTCAAGGGCCTTTCTTTCGGTGACGGCTTCGCTCTTGCCGCCATGAGAGGCTCCGTAAGTAACGATGCGATGTATTATGATGCGGACGGGACCGTCAGGACGAAAAGCAACCATAACGGCGGTATTAACGGCGGTATTACCAACGGCATGCCCGTTCTTTTCCGCACCGTGATTAAGGCCGCCGCTTCCATCGGCAAAGAACAGGACACTGTTGATACGGACAATAAAAAGAATGCCAAACTGATTATAAAGGGCCGCCATGATCCGTGTATTGTACAACGCGCCGTACCGGTTATCGAAAATGCCGCCGCCTGGACGATTTTGGACATACTCCTCACGCAGGGAGGGAGATATACATGACCGGCAACGACAGGAGCCCGTATACGCTGGGCTGTTTCGGCGCTCCCGGTTCTTACAGTGATGCGGCTATGCGCCGGCATTTTAACGACGTGGACCGTGTCATGTATTACGATCATTTTGAAGACCTCGTCCGGGCCGTTGCTTCGGGAGAACGCACGTACGGGGTCCTGCCGGTAGAAAACTCGTCTACCGGCGGTATTGCCGAGGTATATGACCTTGTCTGGCGCTATGAGTGCCGCCTTGTCGGCGAAGAATACGTCCGTGTGCAGCATCAGTTGCTCGGTCTTAAAGAAGCGGCATTGAGCGATATAGAAGAAGTGTATTCACATCCTCAGGGGTTCGCGCAATGTTATCATTTTCTGCGAAAACACCCGGAATGGCGTTTACATACGTATTTCAGCACGGCT
>UMFJ01016918.1_pt1 | contig 25514 bp, 20 predicted proteins | sample 1964991 | NCBI WGS metagenome assembly UMFJ01 (sample SAMEA4836044, study PRJEB28245) | human gut metagenome | biome: gut microbiome; material: fecal sample | place: Denmark | collected 2008 | reverse complement strand
TGGAGGACATAGCATTGAAACAAGAAACAGGACGTATAGACCGCTTTTTCCAGGTATCTCAGAACCATTCAAGCGTCAGGACGGAAGTGCTTGCGGGAATCACCACATTTATAACCATTGCCTATATTTTAATTTTGAACCCACAGATTTTAGCAGACCCCTACGTCATCATGGGGGATGCCGCCATGGCAGGAAAAATTGCAAATGGCGTATTTATTGGAACATGTATCGGAGCTTTTATCGGAACAATTCTCTGTGCATTGTATGCCAGAGTGCCCTTTGCGCAGGCGCCCGGAATGGGATTGAATGCTTTTTTTGCATACACGGTTGTGTTGGGAATGGGCTATACTTATGGTCAGGCCCTGGTGGTTGTGTTCATTTCAGGCGTATTTTTCATTGTGATAACAGCTATCGGACTGCGTGAGGCAATTATAAGGTCCATACCCGATGCGGTAAAAACGGCTATCACCCCCGGAATCGGTTTGTTTATTACTATCATCGGTCTGAAAAATGCGGGTATAGTCATATCAAATCCAGCAACCCTTGTAAGCCTGGTGGACTTTTCCCAATGGAAAATAGAAGGGGCTGATCTGGCTCTCATGAGCAGCGCTCTGGTTGCACTGGCCGGACTGGTTATCATGGGAATGCTTCATGCCAGAAAAGTCAAGGGTTCAATCCTTCTGGGCATTGTGGCTGCAACACTTATAGGTATACCTCTTGGGGTGACTCATATTTCAAACCTGGATATGAACATCGGAATGAAATTCAGGGATTTTGCAGAGGTATCATTTATGAAAATGGACTTTGCCGGATTATTTTCAGGAGCCAATATGGTGGAGACCATCTTTACTGTAACCATGCTGGTCATCAGCTTTTCGCTGGTAAATATGTTTGATTCCATCGGCACACTTCTGGGCGCGGCCAAGCAGTCGGGCATGATTGATGAAAATGGCGAGGTGATCCGGATGAAGCAGGCGCTGATGTCAGATGCCATTTCTACGGCTGCCGGTGCCATGGTGGGAACATCCACCGTAACCACAGTGGTGGAATCCAGCGCAGGCATTGCAGCCGGAGGACGGACCGGACTTACAAGCCTGGTAACAGCCCTTATGTTTCTGGGGGCTATTCTGTTTGCGCCCATTGTAAGTATTGTTCCCGCAGCTGCCACTGCACCGGCACTGATTTTTGTGGGTATTTTAATGCTGGGAAATATCAGGGACGTGGATTTTTCTGATATGAGCAACGCGCTTCCCGCTTTCTGCACCATTGTATTCATGCCGTTTACATATTCAATTGCCAATGGCGTTGCATTCGGACTGATTACTTACTGCCTGATGAAGCTTGCCACTGGCAGGAGGCAGGATGTGAAGATACTGACCCTGGCCATTTCTGTTGTGTTTGTGGTAAGGTATGCATTTATGACATTGGGTTAGCTGGAGCTTGATGGGAAGGAGAAAAAAACAGACTACAAAATCAGAGAAAGATATGATAAAATACATATAATTCATGGGCCATATCGTGAATTGGCCCTGAAAAAGGGAGGAGCCAGTGGGATATATCCCACTGGCCGAGTATTATGAAAAAAAGTCTTATAAGCATTAGCTGTTTACAATATAAAGTATATCCACTAATTATGAGCAGTCTGTTACCTAAATGTGAACAGTTTGTAAGTAGTTTGTGACAAAAATCATTCAAAATTCTTACAGGAAAAGACACGTAAACATGCGGGGCAGGAGGAATATAAATGTGGAGCAGATTGAAACAATTTCTGGGAATCATTCCGGATTTTACGGATTCTGAGGAGGTATTCCGTGCCTTGCATGGTGACGTGGTTAAAAGAAATTTTCTTTTTCACATATTCATCATTGTGTTTGAATTTGTGATGGTCATTTCCATATCCATGCGTCCGGGCGGGCCCTTTGCCAAGCCCCGCAGAGTGACATATTTTGTTTTGTATCTGGTCCTTATACTGGCAGCGGCAGGTGTTACATGGCTGGAGACATGGATTGACAGGAAGAGGCAGGCAGTACCGGCAGATTGAGGCCGCCAACCAGATGCTGAGCCAGGAGGCTCTGTCAGATGCCCTGACAAACCTTGGAAACAGAAACCGCTTTGAGAAAACAATTCAGGCTTTTGAGTTTGATAAGCATGGATGCGGGACTCTTGGCTGTATTTATATTGATGTAAACGGCCTCCATGAGATTAACAATCACCTGGGGCATCAGGCAGGAGACCGGATGCTTAAAACCATATCGGACATCTTCCTGGAATATTTTGATTCCCAGGATATTTTTCGCATTGGGGGAGATGAGTTTGTCATTCTGTGTAAAAATATGGGACGCGAGGAGCTGGTGCGCAGGATAGAGCAGGTCTGCAGGAAAACGGAGGAGGCAGGTTTTTCACTCTCCACAGGACTGGAATGGCGGGAGTCGGATCTTAGAATTGAGGACATTGTACAAAAGGCAGAGAGAGCCATGCAGGAGAATAAGAGGGGCTTTTATTTTTCCAAGGGGGGAGAGCGGCAGAGGCGTGAACTGAACCAGCATATGGAACGGCTTATATCTGAGAAAAAGGATGCGGACCGGTTCCTCAGCATACTGGCTCCTGTGTTTGAGGGTGTGTTTTTTGTGAATCTGGAGACGGATACAGTGCGGCAAATCTTCATACCTTCCTATTTCCAGGAAATGCTGAAGGAATGTGGTGACAAATACAGCAGGGCCCTGCTGCTGTATGCAGATAGAATGGTGGAACCCCAATACGCTTCGTTATTTGAGCTCTGCTGTGATTACAGCCGTCTTGAAGCCATGCTGGAGGGAGAGGAGATACCTGATTTTACTTACCGGAAAAAGGATGGAGCCAGCTGAGGCTGAGAATCCTCAAATTCTATCATTATGACAGCACGGGTAAGGAAACCTTATGGATTTTTTCTGATATAGAAATCAATTATATTGAATCATGATGGTTTTATGAATATGGTTTTATGAAAATACAGGGGCGCTGCAGCGGTCATTCTTGGCCTGCTGCAGCGCCCCGAAATATTACTCAGTCCATGGTTAATAAGTTAGAACGAGGATGTCTGAAGGCGGAAATTGGAGCCTGAACGAATCAAGGCAACTGTATAGTCCTGATTCTGCCGGAAGCTCATCCAGGTATCTACCAGAGGTGAACGCATGTCGTTCCCCTGGTAGACTGTAATACGGTAGCGTCCGGGAATCACATTGTATATGCGGGAGTACTGCAAATAGTTCAGATTGGATACCACCAGGCGGTTGTTCACGTAAATCTGAATCGGTCCGGGGACAGATGCATTGTAGAATCTGACGCGGGCAGGAGAGAGGGGGAGAACGATGCCTGGCAGGATTGTACCCCAGTTCCAGGACCAGTCGGGCCGTACGGGAGGAACAGGCCTGGGAGGGATGGGTCTGGGAGGAGTGGGCCTGGGAGGAACCGGTCTGTTAGGCCATCCCGGTCTGTCGGGAATGGGGCGCCCGGGTCTGTCTGGAAGCGGAGGAACCGGTCTGTCGGGCCGTCCGGGCCTGTCGGGTATAGGAGGGACCGGCCTGTCGGGCCGTCCGGGTCTGTCGGGAATAGGGCGTCCGGGCCTGTCAGGAAGCGGGGCAACCGGCCTGTCGGGCATAGGGCGCCTGGGCATTGCCTGCATGGGACTGGCATCCCTGTCCTGCATGCCAAAATCATTCTCCTGGTCTGACCAGTCGCTTCCATCCTCCGGAAGAGGAAGAATGGGAGTGGTTTCCTGGGAGTTCAGCCATTCATCGGAGCCGTAAGGCTCTGAATCATATTCGGAATATTCAGCGGCTGAATTAAAGTCATCCTCTGTTGTGGATGGATAAAAATTATCGTTATACATAAGGTAACCTTTCATAAATATGCTTTGTCATATCTTATGCGCAGAAAAAGATTATGTGCGGGAAGGCTTGATTTTCGGAATACAAAGACATATTTCGCCATCAACCGGCAGGAGCGGCGCAAAATGCACAAAATAAAGTTTTCTTCTGGCAAAACTTTGGGCAGACTTTTTTATGACCCTATGCTATTATAATAGACGTAACCCCCCCAATACATTATATAGTTTTTGCTACACCCCATAAGAAACGAAATACCTTCTCCTAAAATGACCAGTTCCCCGACTGGTCATTTTACTTTTATCTGAAGCTGCAAATTCTCGCGGTTTTATCTGGTTGTCACGGAAATGAATCCCCATTCTCAATTAAAAGTGCACAAAATTAAGTACGTAATTTTGAATAATATACACGAAATAAAGGACGGATCAAAAAAACAGTTGACTTTAAAGTTTGCGGGACTTACAATGTGTCCATGAAATGAATACGTATAATTAACAAAAAATTAACGGAAAAAGGAGGAAAAATTAGAAGAAATGACAAAACCATGGCAAAAACTTGGGGACAATGTAAAAAATGACAACAAATGACAAGAATAGATATCCTTAAAACCATGTTAATCTGTATGTGGTTTTTAAAATGATTCTTTGCATACCAAAGAAATGTATCAAAGTTTATTTTTTTAGGCCAAAACCATTAATACGTATTCATACAAACCGTAAATAAAATAGTAAAAAGGAGAAATAGCATGTTAAAGGGAAGAATTGTATCAGGAAAAATAGTGAGCATTTTGCTGGCGGCCACAATGATGGCGGGATGTATCCTGACAGGATGCGGCAGCGCAGAGAGCGGCAGCCTGGAAGCCGCGGACAAAGTGGCAGAAACAGCCAATGCACCTGCCGCCGGAAATGGTGAAGAGGGACCGGGCGGGACTTCTGGAGAACCGGCTGAGGTTTCTGTCATCATTGAAACCTTTGACAATACATTTGCATCTTTTGTGATGAATGCCATGAAAAAATACGAGGAAGAGCATAAGGATAAAATCCACATTACATATTTGGACTCCAAGCAGGATGCCAACACGCAGATCAGCCAGGTGGAGAATCAGATTCTCAACGGCACCCAGGCCATTATCTGCCTGGCAGTGGATGCCAAGCAGTCAGAACCCATTGTGAGGGCTTGCAAGGAGGCGGGGGTGCCCCTTATTGCCTTTAACCGCATATTTGAAAACTGTGACAGTTTTGTGGGTGCGGACGGCGCAGTGGCCGGTTCTCTGCTGGCCCGGTTTACAGGGGAAAAGACAGGAGGAAAAGGCAATGTAGCGATTGTAAACGGAATTATGGGCCAGGAGAACCAGTTTATCAGGCGTGACGCAATTGTAGAAACCTTAGGTGAAATGTATCCGGATATGCAGGTGGTGATTGAAGGCGCCGGCGACTGGAAACGAGACAAAGCGCTTCAGCTTGTAGAGACATGGCTGCAGTCCGGAACAGATATAGATGCAATTCTGTGTCTGAACGATGATATGGCCATGGGTACGCAGCTGGCAGTAGAGCAGGCGGGCAAAAGCGATGATATTATTGTCTGCGGCGTCAACGGGGATCCGGATGGAATCAATGCGGTCAGGGACGGCAAGATTGCTGCCACCGTATTCCAGAATCCCGACCGCCAGGCAGAGGAAGCGCTGGAGGCAGCTTTGCAGTATATTCACGGGGAGAAGCCGGAGAGCAAGATCATGATTCCCTTTGAACTTGTGACAGCGGACAATGTTGATGATTATGTGCAGTATTCCCAGAAGTAGCAAAAATAGAAGAGGGCGCTTGGCAGGCGCCCATCCATTCAGATTTTGGAAACGGACAGAAGGGAGGAAAACAAATGGGCAGTGATACCGGATACATTCTGGAAATGAACCACATAACAAAGGAGTTTCCAGGAGTCAAAGCGTTGAAGGATGTTACCTTTAAGGTGCGCAAAGGGGTGGTGCATGGCCTTATGGGGGAGAATGGGGCAGGTAAATCCACTCTTATGAAAATCCTTCAGGGAATCTATACACCCACATCGGGGACAATGATATTTGATGGAAAACCATTGGAGCTAAAGACAATCTATCATGCCCTGGAAGCGGGGATATCCATGATTCACCAGGAAATGAGCCCAATTCCGGACATGACGGTGGCGGAGAATATCTTTTTGGGAAGAGAACCAAAGAATAAATGGGGATTTGTTGACCACAAACAATTGAATGAGATGACAGCCCGTCTGTTAGGCAGGCTGAGGCTTAAGCTGAGCCCCACCATATTGATGAGGGAACTCAGCGTGGGAAATATGCAGATGGTGGAAATCGCAAAGGCTATATCATTTCATTCCAAGCTGATCATAATGGATGAGCCTACATCTGCAATTGCAGACAAGGAAGTGGAAAGCCTTTTTAACATCATAAGAATGTTGAAGGAAGAGGGCGTGACCATTATTTATATTACACATAAGATGTCGGAAGTGTTTGAGATAACAGATGAGATTTCGGTCCTCAGGGATGGAGAGCTGGTAGGAGGGGACCTGACTGCTGACCTGGATAACAATAAGCTGATTTCTCTCATGGTAGGAAGGGAACTGACGGAAATGTTCCCCAAAGTATATTACGAGCCGGGAGAGGAATTGCTGAGAGTTGAACATTTTTCTGACGGAAAACGGTTCTTTGACGTATCCTTCTGCGTGCATGAGCGGGAAATGTTAGGGTTTACAGGACTGATTGGGTCGGGCAGAAGCGAGCTTTTAGAAGCGGTGTTCGGCCTGCGTCCCCATACGGAGGGCAGGGTATTTATCCGGGGAAAGGAAGTACATATAAGGAATCCGCATGATGCCATCGCCCTTGGCATCGGCCTGCTGACAGAGGACAGAAAGGCCAGCGGATGCTTTCTTCCCCTGGATATCACTGACAATATGATTATGTCGAATCTGGAACTCCAGAAAAAGGGGATGTTTCTGGACTTTAACCGGATTAAGGCCTATACGGAATCCATGCGGGCCAAACTGGCGGTTAAAACACCCTCTATGGAGCAGCATATTGAATTGCTTTCAGGCGGCAACCAGCAAAAGGTTCTGATGGGAAGATGGATGATCAATGCCCCCTTGATTCTGATTGTGGATGAGCCTACCAGGGGGATTGATGTAAATGCAAAGGCGGAAATCCACCGCCTGCTAGGTGAAATGAACAAAAACGGCACTGCAGTCATTCTGGTATCCTCGGAGATGCCAGAAGTCCTGGGCATGAGCGACCGCATTGTCATTATGCACGAAGGCCGCAAGGCCGGTGAGATTGGAAGGGAAGACGCCACGCAGGAGCTTCTGATGCAGATTGCATTCGGGGAAGATGAAGGGAGGAAACATTAAAATGGAAAATAAAGAAAGGGCCGCAGCCAGCCGCTTAATCAAAAAATACAGTATTATACTGATACTGATTGCGCTCATGATTGTTCTGACAATGATTAAGCCGCAGTTTATAAAACCGGGAAATCTTGTGAATATGCTGCGCCAGATATCACTGGTAGGGATTCTCACCATGGGCATGATGCTGGTGATACTGATTGGCGATATTGATATTTCGGGAGGACCGCAGATTGCGCTTACATCCGTTATATGCGCTTACTTTGCCAGCAGGGAATGTCCGCTGGTTCTGGCCTTCCTGATGCCTCTGCTGGCAGGATTGTGCTGCGGTCTGGTAAATGGTGTCCTGACCGCGAAAATGAGGATTCCTTCTTTCATCGCTACCCTTGGCATGATGAGCGTGGCAAAGGGCCTGGCTTTGATTGTCTCAAAGGGCCAGCCTATCAGCGGCATACGGCCTGAGATAGAGTGGCTGGGAAGCAAGAAGCTTATGGGAATCCCGGTATTAGTAATTGTATTCATTATATGTGCCGCAGTGGTCAGCATCATGCTGCAAAAGACGGCCTTTGGCAAGAAAATTTATGCACTGGGAGGCAACCAGGAAGCGGCCAGGGTTTGCGGCATTAACGTTGATTTGACCAGAATCAAGGTATTTCTGCTGATGAGTGTGTTTGCCACCATTTCCGGCATCCTGATTACCGGGCGTGTAAGCTCGGGTTCAGCCACCAACGGAATCGAGTATCACATGGATGCCATTGCCTCCACGGTAATCGGAGGCGTCAGCATGACCGGAGGGTCCGGCAATGTGATGGGCGTTGTGGGCGGAGTGCTTATAATGGGCGTTCTGCAAAACGGCCTGGATTTAATGATGGTATCACCGTATTTGCAGCAGATTTTCAAGGGCGCCATTATAGTAATAGCAGTGGTGGCCGACAACATGAAGAACAGAAGGTAGAAGGATAACTTATGAAGGCATTGGTTATGAGGGCGCCGGGGGAATATGGCGTGGAGGATGTAAAAAAGCCGGTTCCCGGCTTTCAGGAAGTACTGGTAAGAATGCATTCCGTGGCAATCTGCGGATCAGATCCGCCCCTTCTGGCGGGAGAGAGCCTGAAGGACGGACTGCCCGCTTACATGCCTTTTATACCGGGCCATGAGGGAGCCGGCGTGGTGGAAACCGTGGGAAGCGGCGTGACTGATTTTAAACCAGGGGATATGGTGGCGGCAGAGGCCCATCTTGGGTGCGGACACTGCGCCAACTGCAGGATGGGGCGGTATAACCTGTGCCTTAATTTCGGCATCAGGGAGCAGGGGCATAAGCAGTATGGATTTACCGCTCAGGGATGCTATGCCCAATACTGTGTCTATCACATACGGGCCGTCCATCATATTCCCGACGGCCTGACCTGTGAACACGGTGCCATGGCAGATACGATGGCCACGGCCCTTCATGGGATTGAATCAGTGGGAATCAGGCCCGGAGGGCTCACGGCCGTCATGGGCTGCGGTCCGGTGGGCATGTCTGCCATGCTTTTGGCAAAGGCAATGGGCAGCCGGGTTATACTGTGCGGCAGGGGAGACAGGCTGGAACGGGGAAAGCAGATGGGCGCGGATGTGGTTCTTGATTATACGGCGGAGGACATTGGAGAGCGGATTCACAGCATAAGCGGCGGAATAGGGGCGGACCAGGTGATTGAGTGCGCCGGAACAGAATTGTCTTTTCGCAATTGCATCGCAGGGGTGAAGCGGGGCGGAAGGATTGCCCTTTTGTCCTCGCCCCGCAAATCCTCTTACGGGATTGACATGAAAGCCATCATGTGGAATGAACTGACCTTGTGCGGCAGCAGAGGAAATCCCAACAGCCACCAACAGGTGATGCAGATGATGAAAATGGGAATTGCAGATCCGCTGTCCATGATAACCCACCGCTTTGCCCTGGAGGATATGAGAGAGGCGGTTGACGTATTTACACAGCGGAGGGATGGATGCATTAAGGCTCTGATACAGCTGTGATATTACTTTGCGGCAGTGGGAGCGCCTTAACAGGCCCCGGCACAGAACGGTTTTTGTTCTATGCCGGGGTGATTTTTGATTTTCTCCATATTTACTAAATTACTATACTAAATTTGTGAGGCTTGCACAAAAAAAGGTAATTTAATAAAAAAAAATTGACAAACAGTTTGAGAGCTTTTATAATGAGTGCATAGAAAGTGAATACGTATTAATAAAATAGATGAAAACAAAAGGCAAAAGCAATAAAAAGCATATAGATGTACTGGAGTTTAATTGCGATAATGCCTAATTTTTACCAATAAAATGTATACGTATTCAAAAAACAATCATACATAATAAGCAGCAGAAAATAATGCGGTGTGCGGAGGGAGGATATATACAAACCATATAAAGTGGAAAGAGGTGAAGAAAGATATGATATATCTGGACAACAGCGCCACCACACAGGTTGACAAGGATGTGGCCATGACTGCCTGTGAAGTGATGACTGAGGTTTACGGAAACCCATCATCCCCGTATCTGCTTGGAAGGGATGCGCTGGGGCGGCTGACAGCAGCCAGGCAGCAGGTAGCCCAGGTCATAGGCGCCCCTACCAGGCAGATCTTCTTTACATCAGGAGGTACTGAGGCCAATAACCTGGCCATCAGGGGAAGCGTCCTGGCTGCCCGGGCAGAGGGGAGAAACAAGGGCAGGATAATTACCACTGCCATCGAACATTCTTCTGTCCTGGAATCCTGCAGGTCGCTGGAAGAGGATGGATACGAAGTGGTATTTATCCGGCCCAGGGACGGGAGGATACAGGCGGATGATGTGATTCATGCAGTGAATCAGGATACTCTGCTGGTGTCGGTCATGGCGGTAAATAACGAGACAGGAGAGCGCCTTCCTGTGGAAGAAATTGCCGGGGGTGTGAAACGGAAAAATCCGGATGTCCTGGTGCATTGCGACTGCGTGCAGGGATTCGGAAAGATTCTGTTCAGCTTAAACCGGATAAAGGCTGACATGGTTACCATGAGCTCCCATAAGATTCATGGACCAAAGGGAAGCGGGGCCATCTATGTACGGGAAGGCGTAAACGTACGTCCCCTGTGCTTTGGAGGCTCCCAGGAGAGTAAGGTGCGGCCGGGAACCGAGAATGTACCGGGAATCGCAGCCTTCGGCCATGCTTCCTTAAAAGCCCTCCGGGATATACGGGAGAACTGGGAGCATGTAAAGGAACTGAACCTGTATCTGACGGACTGTCTGCGGCAGATGGAGGATGTGGTAATTAATTCCCCTTCGGGGGCGGTTCCTTATGTGCTGAATATATCGGTACTTCCCTTTGCCACGGAGGAGCTGCTTCATGAGATGCGTATGAGGGGTATATATCTGTCGGGCAGCTCGGCCTGCGAAAAGGGGGCCAGGAGCCATGTAATCCGGGCCATGGGCATAGAAGGCCCCAGGGCGGACAGTGTTGTGCGGATTGGCCTGGGAAAAAAGAATACCAGGGAAGAAGTAACTGTATTAGTAGAAACATTAAATGAATTAATAAAGAGAGGGAAATGATTATGAGCAAGATTAATGAAAAGAGTACATTAAATGTAAAGTTGACAGTTAAACCGATTTTATTTACCATGTATCATATACATGCGTATATGGGACCGTGCCGTTACGGTGAGGGATATGCCCTGACAACGGAATCCGACATGGAAGTAACTCAGAAGGAATTCGATATTTTCAAGAAGGAGATGGAGGAAGAAGCGGACCTGCGCAATGTGGAATTCCTGGAGCCGGTGGTTATTTTCTGGAATGAGGATTTCGCGCTTAAGGAGGAACAGATTCAGAAGGCCTTGGAAGACGATGCAAAGACTGATTTCTATTTGATCCGCGGCCTGAGAATTTCTTCCTACTTCGCGGTTGAACTGTCTAAGCGGACAGATAAACCTATCGGCCATACTCCTAATAAATCCGCCATATCCAAATGCGACCATGTGGATATGACTGCCCACCTGTTTGCCGAGGGAAAACCCGGCTATGCATTCCTGGATTTCGAGGAGATGAACCGCACATTTGCAGCCCTGAGAGTAAAGAAGGCTCTGGCCTGCACAAAGATATTCTTCCCCTTAAAGAGCGCTATGCTCACCTTTGGATGTCAGAGTTCTTACCTGAACCTGGAGGATATCACCAGGAAGTTCAAGGTGCGGTTTTCCCATGTGAACTCGGATGAGGTGTTTCAGTGGCTGGACGCACTGACGGATGAGGAGAAGGCAGAGGCAAAAGCGCTGGCCGATAAGCTGGAAAAGGAATCCCAGGGCGTACATATGCCGGCTGAATACATACTCAATGATACGGAGTTTTATGAGACTATTAAGAAAATGATGGCTCATTACGACTGCAATGCATTTACCATCCCCTGCTTCGAGGTCTGCGCCACCAGGGAGCTGAACCGCAGGAGGCTGACCTTCTGCCTGGCCCATTCCCTGTTTAAGGATGAGGGAATCGCCTCTGCCTGCGCCGGCGACGTGGGGTCTGTGCTGACCATCACCATTCTTATGAACATTGCCAGAAAGGCTCCTTACATGGGAAATACCATGGTGTTAGATAAGAACACCAACCAGTGCAGGACTCTTCACGATGTGGCCTGTGCCCAGATGAAGGGTTACGACGAGCCTGCCCTGCCTACGGAGTTCGTTTCCTTTACAATGGATTCATGGGGGACCACCATGCGTTATGATTTCTCCAAGGATAACGGGGAAACGCTGACCATGATTAACATGAGTCCGGATATGAAGAAAATTATGGTTGCAAAAGGCACCATCAATGGATGCGACGACTATCTTACACCTGAATGCAAGCACGCGGTGCGCTACACGGTGAAGGACGCAAAACGGTTCCATGAGTGCCAGAAGTTCGTGGGACATCACTTCGCTCTCGTATATGGGGATTACGTGGAGGAGGTAAAGGCATTTGCAAAGGAATGTGATTTAGAGGTACTGGAAGCATAAGCAGCAGAGGGGACGAAGATGGGAGGAGGTATCTTATGGATAGATGGCGCATAAAAGCAGCCATGGGTCTTGTCTGTATTCTGACGGTGAGCGCGTTTGCGCTCACCGGATGCGCCCAGACGGAGAAATCAGATGTGATCACAATCAGGATTGCCCATGACAATAATGTAAACACACCGCTGCACAAGGCATTTTTGAAGTTCAAGGATCTGGTGGAGACAGGGTCTGAGGGGCGTATGGAGGTGGTTATATTCCCGGGTGGACAGATGGGCAGTGTCCAGGATACATTTGAACAGTGCAGGCGCGGGGATATCGAAATGAGCGGCTCCACCACCAGCAACTTTACAAGGGCCATGCCGGAATTCGCCGCATGGGAGAGCTTTTACATGTTTGACGACACGGCCCACGCAAAGCGGGTGTTTGAGAGCGAGGCTGGAAAGAAAATGATGGAGCCCTTAAAACGGATGAACCTTACGGGAATCGGTTATATGGAGCTGGGCTTCCGCAATTTCTCCAACAGCAAGCGTCCCATACAGACTGAGGAGGACTTAAAGGGCCTGAAAATCCGCGGCTATAATCCCCTGCAGATTAAGGCGTGGGAGTCGGTGGGAGTCAACACCACCAGCGTCAGCTGGAACGAACTGTTTACGTCCCTCCAGCAGAGACTGATTGACGGTCAGGAATGCGCCACCACCAGCTTCTATACTGAGAAATTTTACGAGGCACAAAAGTACTGGTCCTTGACCAGGCATGTGTTCACGAATTTCCTGTGGTATGCCAATGAGGATTTCATGAACTCCCTGTCGGATTCCGACCGCGCATTTATCATGGAGTGCGCTCAGGAGGCCATTGATTATAATTGGGAACTGGCGGACCAGAGCGAGGAGGAGATACTTAAGCAGCTTGAGGACGCAGGTTTTCCTGTCAACGACGTGGATATCTCTGTCAGGAGACAGCTGGGCGAGAAAATCAACGCGTCCATTAAGGGCGATATTATAGCCAACTGCGGAGAGGATACATATAACATGCTGATGGCTGCCGTGGCGGCTGAGCGGCGGGAGCAGGGGGAGGAGTAAAATGAAAAAAACATTGAGATGGCTGGATGTGAATTTTGAGGCAATCCTCATGGTACTCTTTTTCTCCCTGATGATATTGCTGGTTACTGTGCAGGTGGTGCTGCGGTTTATCTTTAAAACAGGATTTTCCTGGGGCGAGGAAGTGGCCAGGCTGCTGTTTGTATGGATGTCCTTTTCCAGCTTTGGCTATCTGACCAGGGGAAGCCGCCATGTGCGGGTGGGCTTTTTCAGGGAGCTGTTCCCGGTCCGGACCCAGAAAGCCATTCTGATTTTATGCGATGTCCTCTTTCTCGTATTTTCCGCAGGCGGGCTGAGGGCAATGGTGCAGCTTTGTTCTGACGCATGGCGTTTTCAGGATATGCTGACAGCTGTTCCGTGGAACTACAACGCCCTTTATCTGGCCGGAATGCTGGGCTTCTTTATGATGGTGGTGCGCAACATCCAGATCCTGGTGTGGAAATTCCGGCACTGGGGGGATGATCTGGAACGGTTTGTGAACTACGACGGCGATTATTATGAGAACAACCGGATCTGCTTTGAACCCAAGGTAAAGGATGTCCTGGAACTGGCGGAAAAAGAGGCGGCGGAACTGTTGGAGAAGGGGGAATAAAGGCTTATGGTTGCAATCTTATTGTTCGTATCGTTGATTCTGTTTCTGCTGCTTTCCATCCCGATTGGCGTCAGCCTGGGGCTGGCCTCCCTGACCACCATCCGGACCATGGACTGTATCAGCATGACCACCTTTGTACAATCCATGATACAGGGACTGAATTCCTTTCCTCTGATGGCGGTTCCCTTGTTTACATTTGCCGGGGAGGTTATGGGGAAGGGCGGTATTTCCAGGCGCCTTATAGACCTGGCGAGGGTATTCACCGGCCGGTTTACAGGCGGATTGGGCATTGTGACTATTGTCACATCCCTGTTCTTCGCCGCTATCGCGGGCACAGGCTCTGCGGCCGTGGCAGCCATCGGACTTATCATGATTCCGGCCATGGTGAAGAATGGCTATGACAAGGGGTATTCCAGTGCATTGGTGGCAACCGCAGGAACCGTGGGCGTAATCATTCCGCCAAGCGTCTGTATGGTGGTCTATGCCGTAGCGGCAGGCGCCTCCATCAGCGGCCTGTTCATGGCCGGAATCATGCCGGGGCTTCTTATTGGGGCTGGCCTGATTCTGTACTCAGTATTCTATTCAAGAAGGCATGGGTATAAAGGGGAAGATAAGCGGTATACTCCGGGAGAGATATGGCAGATTATACTGAAGGCCATTCCTGGTCTGATGATTCCTGTTATTATCCTGGGCGGTATCTACGGCGGCGTATTCACACCCACCGAGGCAGCGGCCATAGCAGGCGTGTACGGTGTGATTGTGGGACTCTTTATATACAGGGAGATCAAACCGTCGGACCTGATTTATATTATGTACCGTTCCGTGCTGATGTGCGCGCCGGTACTGCTCATCATAGGCATATCCACCGGCTTCGGACGCATCCTGACCATTACCCAGGTGCCGGTCATGATTGCGGATGCCATTCTGGGACTGACCAGCAGCAAGATTCTGGTGCTGCTTCTCATCAATGTACTGCTCTTGATTGTGGGCACCTTCATGGAGACCAATGCGGCCATCATTATCCTGACGCCCATCCTGCTTCCGATTGTGACCAGGCTGGGAGTGAATCCCATCCATTTCGGAATCATCGTGGTAATGAACCTGTCCATCGGCTTTATCACTCCGCCTTTGGGAGCCAATCTGTTCATGGCCTGTCAGGTGGGGGAGATATCCTTTGATAAGCTGGCGCGGAAGATATGGCCGTGGATCGTGGTCATGGTGGCGCTTCTGATGCTGGTTACATACATACCACAGATATCCATGGCGCTGCCTGAGGCGATGGGAGTGATTTGACAGCAACAGAACCAGATATGAAACAGCGGCTTTGACAAATCAAAGCCGCCGTTTTTGCGTTGTTCTAATCCGCGCTCATTCATTTAACAGAATACGGCCACATCTTATGCAGATGCATGCAGGCCATTATCCAACACGGAGCAGTGAGGCGGAACGCTGCTTAAACAGCGGCGTGTCATGCGGTGCCCCTGGTCTTTAAGGTGCAGGGGAAAAGCGTCAGATTGGTGGATTCCGAGGGCTGCTTCTCTGACAGCAGCAAATCCAATACTCTGTCAATCATGCTGTCCATGGGCTGGACAAAGGAAGTGATGCTGTAGGAGTTGTAGGAAGCCAGCTCTATATCGTCGAAGCCTATGACTGCCACGTCCTCCGGCACCTTCAGATTGTATTCAAACCGGGCGCAGTCCAGGACTCCGGCGCAGACCAGGTCGCTGACACAGAACAGGGCTTTGGGGCATGTTCCTTCCTGCTCCAGAAGCCTTCTGAAACCATCCCTGCCCCCTTCGTAGGTAAACGGGGTGTTGATGACAGAGCAGTCATGAATTCCCCGCTCCTCCAGACGGGACACAAAGCCTCTGCGGCGGTCGTGGCTGGTGGAAGCCTCGTCGTGGCCTCCTATAAAGGCAAAGCTGCGGTAGCCCTTCATGAAAAAGTAATCCGCGCAGTCGCGCCCTGCCTGTACGTTGTCGCAGCAGACAGCCTGGATTCCAGGGGTATTCATATAGCGGTTAAACAGAACCACAGGAACCCCGAAGTCCACACAGGTATCGGCCAGATCGGATGTCAGGGTCACGGATGTGATCAGGATGCCGTCCACCCTGTACTGCAGGATTTGGTGGATTAGGTCCTTCATATGGCCTTCATCGTCCAGATAAAAAAACAGGATCTGCTTGCCCATGGAGCGCAGCCGGATAGAAAGCTTGCTTAAGACCGTTGCGTAGAATGGATTGGTGGTGTTCTGCATAATGACGGCCACAATGTTGGTGCTGTTGGATATAAGACTCCTGGCAATCGCGTCAGGGGCGTATTTTAAGGCGCTGGCAGCGTCCAGAACCCGCTGGCGCGTAGATGGATTCATCTTCGAGGCGGGATTGAAGGCCCTTGATACGGTGGCCTGGGATACGCCGGCCAGCTTTGCCACGTCGATGGAGGTATTGTGGCCGCGCCCATTTGCGCGCTTGCCGGTATTCTGGATGCTGTCGCCAGAATCAGAGCTTTTCATAAGAAAAATCCTCCTTGGTGTGCTGAATATGTGCGGTAACCGCACTGAATATAGTTAACAGTACCATAAATTATGTTTATTTGCAAGGTAACAAAGGGAAAATATGGGTGAATACGATTTATAATGCAACAGCTGCGTTGTAATTCTAAAAATACCAAAGAGAAATTGTTAGAAGTGTACAATAAATGTACAATAAATGTAATGATAGTTTGAGTAAAATAACTAAAATACTTAAAAAGTTGAAAAATACATTGACGAACAGGCGGCATTGGGAATATAATGAGTTTACAAACAAATGTATACGTATTCAAAAACAGTAAAAAACAAAGTTGTATATTCCGAAAAACAACAGTTTTAATACTTTGAGTTAAAAAAACGGAAGATACAGCTTAAATATAAAAATAAAATGAATAGGTATACATAATTGGAAAATACAGATAAAAACAAGTAATCAGGAGGAAAAACAGTGGGCAATACAGTATTGATGCGCGGTGAAACCGTGACTGCGTTTACGCAGGAATTATTCCAGAAGGCCGGAATGAGCGAACCAGATGCGAAGTATCATGCAGAATGTCTTGTAAATACCAATTATTGGGGAATTGATTCCCATGGCGTGATTCGGGTTCCGGCTTATTTTAAGAGAATGTTAAATGGGGCCATTAACACCAACCCTCAGATCAAGGTGGTGCGGGGCGAGGGATGCCTTGAGGTCCTGGACGTGGACGCGGCAGCCGGATTCATCGGCGGCAGGGCAGGTATGGAGCGCGCCATGGACCACGCTGCTGTAAGCGGCATAGCGGCCTGCGGCGTCATCAACAGCAACCACTTTGGAGCAGGCGCCCTCTATGCCCGCATGGCGGCTGAGCGGGGCATGATTGGAATTGCCATGACCAATGTAAAACCTCTGATTGTGGCTCCGGGAGCCAGTGTTCCGGTGACAGGAAACAATCCCATTGCCTTCGGCATCCCTACATACGGCGAATTCCCATTTGTGCTGGATATGTCCCTTTCCGTGGTGGCCGGCGGCAAGCTTACCCTGGCAATCAAGAAGAAGGAAAAGATTCCTATGGACTGGGCAACTGATAAGAACGGCCGTCCCACCGATGATCCCCAGGCAGCCTTTGACGGATATCTGCTGCCCATGGGCGGACACAAGGGATTGGGCTTATCCTATGTGGTGGACATATTATCCGGCCTGATAACAGGAGGCGTTTTCTCGAAGGATATGAAGAGCATGTACGCCAATCCCAAGGACCCAAGCCTGACCGGCCATTTCTTTATCGCCATGGATATCTCCAAGATTATATCAAAGGAACAGATGAAGGAGCGCATGGCGCAGTTTAAGGACCAGCTGAAGGCAACGCCCATGTGGCAGGAAGGGGCTCAGATGCTTCTGCCGGGCGAGATTGAGTACCGTAAGGAACAGGAGAGACGTCAGAACGGTCTTCCTATTCCGGTGACTACCTACGAGGAACTGGCAGAGCTTAAGAAGGAATATGACATCCAGGCTCCGCTGACCATAATCCAAGAGTGATTTATCTGAACACATAATATAAGGAGAGGATACAATATGAAACTGGAAAATAAAGTTGCCATTATCACCGGCGGTACAAAGGGAATCGGATATGGAATCGCGGAAGAGTATCTGAAGGAAGGCGCAAAAATCACCATTTGTTCCAGAAACGCCCAAGAGGGCGTGAAGGCGGCAAAAGAGCTGGGAAAGCTGGGAGAGGTGCTGTACCTGCAGGCCGATGTTTCATCTATCGAGGATAACCAGATGCTGGTGGACGAGACAGTAAAGAAGTACGGAAGGCTGGATATTTTTGTGGCCAACGCGGGAATCAATGATCCTGACAAGACCCACTACCTGCACATCACGGAAGAACAGTATGACAGGATTCTGGGCGTCAACCTGAAGGGACTGTTCTTTGGAGGCCAGCTGGCGGCAAGGCAGATGGTAAAGCAGGGGCAGGGCGGAGCCATTGTCAATATTTCTTCTGTGAACGCTTACCTGGCCTTGGACAGCCAGATGTGCTATACCACCAGCAAGGGCGGAGTCAGCCAGCTGACCAAGGTACAGGCTGTGGCTCTCACTCCCTATGACATCAAGGTAAATGCCATCTGTCCGGGTCCCATTGAGAGTGAGCTTATGAGACGTGTGGGATCGGATGAACAGCTGTTTAACACGGTGATTTCCAGGACGCCCATAGGCAGGATCGGAACTCCTAACGAATGCGGAAGGCTGGCCGTGTTCCTGGCCTGCGATGATTCCAATTTCGTGTACGGACAGTCCATATACATTGATGGCGGCAGAAGCTTCCAGGCATTCCCGGTACCGGGTTACAAGACGGTTACGGATGAACAGTATGAGAAGCTTATGGAGCTGGAGCAAAAGTAGAGGAGGAATAAAAGGTGAAGAAAATGGGGTTGCCGAAAGTCGGCATGATTACCTTTAGCGATGCAAGAGAACATGAGTACAAGGTGCTTTACGAGGAAAAGACAGCAGCCAGGATAAAACGGACCGTTGAATACTTTGCTGACTATGAGATGGAGCTGCATACCTTTGATACCGTGGCACGTTCTCCCCAGGATATTGACCGTCAGACAGATGAGCTTAAGAAGAAGGGGGTGGAAGTATTTATCGCCAATATCCCCTGCTGGACCTGGCCCAACGGAGTGGTCCGGGGAGTGCTGAATATGGGCCTTCCCACCATACTGCTCTCCAATGACGATCCCGGAACCCATGGAACCGTAGGATTCCTGGGCTCAGGAGGAGCGTTAAACCAGATAGGCTACAAACATCTTCGGATACAGCAGGATTTTACGGATGAGCACCCGAATCTGTTTGATACCAAGATGATGCCTTACATACGGGCCGCTGCCGCTGTGAGAAAGCTGCAGGGCAGGATATTCGGCTTTATCGGAGGCCGTTCCCTGGGCATTGACACGGGAAGTTTTGATCCCATGCAGTGGAAGAAACTGTTTCAGATTGACAGCGACCACATTGACCATGAAGAAATCGTCCGCAGGGCTGAGGCGATTGATGAGAGCAGGGTGGAAGCCGTATTCAAGTGGCTGGTGGATTCTGTGGGTTCTGTGAAGTATGACGAAAAGCTGACCGAAGAGCGGTTAAAATATCAGGTGGCCTGTTATCTGGCAACCAAGGATATTATCGCTGACCGCCATCTGGATTTCGGCGCCATCAAATGTATGCCGGACATGACGAATTTCAGGGCGCCCCAGTGCATTTCCACGGCACTGCTCAACGGCGGATACGATGCGGACGGGGAGTTCGACCCATTCCCTATTTCCTGTGAGGCTGATGCGGACGGAGCCCTGACCATGGAGATGTTAAAACTTATCTCCGGGGGAATGCCCACCATGTTCGCGGATGTGAGCCATGTGGGATACAAGGAAAAGCTTATATACCTTCCAAACTGCGGTTCCATGTGCACCTACTATGCGGGCCGGTGCTGCGACGGATGCAGGAACATGAAGAACATCGAGCTGCGCAGGGCAAACAGGCCTTCCGGGGGAGCTGTCACCTTTACCGTGCCGAGCGCGGGCGAGATGACCATGGCAAGGCTTTGCAGGGTGGATGGAAAGTATCAGATGTTTATTATTGAGACAGAGTTTGTGGATCCGTCCAAGGAGATTCTGGATGCCTTTGTGAAAGCAAGAGGCGTGCATCAGCTTCCTGTTGCATTTATGAAAGCGGATTTTGATATTGAGAAATTTGTGGACAGATTCAACTCCAACCACATCAGCGGCGTGGCGGGCCATTATAAAAAGGAACTTATCAATCTGTGCAGTCTGCTGGACATTGAGCCGGTTGTGATACAGTAGAATGTGAGGCGGTGTAAGTGGGACTTTCCTATGAGAGTTTTGATGAACGGTTTTTCGATGTGGTGGATGTGAAACAGGATCTTGCGACGGTCTGTTCCGGCTTTACCTTCATCGAAGGCCCTATATGGAACGATGTTACAGGATGCCTGACCTTTAACGATATCCCGGAGAGCAGGACTTACCGTCTGGAACAGGGCAAAACGGTAAGGCTTTTGCGGGAAGATACACATAAGGCCAATGGAAATGCCTATGACATGGATAGCAACATCATTGTCTGTGAGCATGTGCGAAGCTGCATATCCAGGACCAATGACCAGGGGGAAAACCTGGAAGTGCTGGTAAGCCATTATGGGGATAAGGAGCTTAACAGTCCCAACGATGTGGTGGTCAGAAGCGACGGGGTTATCTTCTTTACGGACCCCAGATTTGGAAGGAATCCGTCCCGGGTGGGACTTGAGAGGCCCCAGGAACTGGATTTCCAGGGTGTGTTCTCCTTTGACCCGGGGACAGGGGAGCTTAAGCTGCTGGCAGATGATTTTGAAAATCCCAACGGCCTGTGCTTTTCCCCGGATGAAGCCTTCCTCTATGTCAATGACTCGCCGAAAAAGCACATCCGTAAGTTCAGGGTGGAAGCGGACGGCACCTTAAGCGGCGGGGCTGTATGGGCAGAGACAACGGGAGAGGGCGCGGGCCTGCCTGACGGAATGAAGACGGACAGCCGGGAAAACGTGTATTGCTGCGCCCAAGGCGGTATTCATATTTTTAATAAAAATGCGGACTATCTGGGAATCATCAAGGTTCCTGAGCAGACCGGCAACTGCGCCTTTGGGGGACCGGACATGGATATTCTTTATCTGGCAGCCTCCACCACGCTCTACAGCTTCCGGATTAAAGGACGCGCAGATAAAAACGGGAGGAAGATATTAAATGGTCAGGGAAAATAAAGTAAAACAGAAACTGAAAAACGGCGAAGCCGTAATCGGAACCTTTGTAAAGACAGTGGATCCCAGTGTGATTGAAATTCTGGGATGCAGCGGGATGGAGTTCTTTGTTATAGACAGTGAACACGTCTCCTATAACCCGGAAACCATCACGGATTTGGTAAGGGCCTCAGACCTGACGGGAATCGTGCCCATTGTCCGGGTCAGGGAAGCCACGGCGGTGAACATTATGCAGGCCCTGGATACAGGAGCCCTGGGTTATCATGCGCCGAACGTGGATACACCGGAGCAGGCCAGGATTGCGGTGGACGCGGGAAGATATACGCCTCTTGGAAACAGGGGATTTGCGCCCACCCACAGGGCTGCCAATTACGGAATGATGGATAAGCAGGAGTATATTGACAAGGCCAACAAGGAGATTCTGACTATTATCCACTGTGAGACCATGGAATCCCTGGGCAATCTGGACGAGATTCTTAAGTTAGAGGAGCTGGATGTGGTATTTATCGGGCCCATGGACTTGTCCCAGTCCCTGGGAAGGGATGTGATGGGCCAGAGGAACCACCCAAAGCTTCTGGAAGTCATTGACCAAATCATCGAGAAGGTAAACAAGGCGGGCAAGGCAGTGGGCACTGTGGCGGACAACGCGCAGATGGCAAAGGAACTGATGGAAAAGGGAGTGCGCTATATCCCTATCAGCTCCGATCAGGGCATGATTGGAAATATGGCGAAAAACATTGTAAAAGAGTTTAACCAGTATTCAAAATAATATTAAAATAAAAGGAGATATATTAAAATGAAAAAGCAGACAGAATTCAAATTAGACAAGAGAGATTCCGTATGGTTCCAGGACAATACGGCAGCTGTAAACTGTGCTTACGCAAAGGAAGTGTGTGACATTGCGATTCTTCCAATCGGAGCCATCGAACAGCACGGACCTCACTGCCCATGCGGCAGCGATTCCTTTAACGCCATGGGTATTGCTGAGGCGGTTGCCAGAAAGTCCGGCGCCATGATTCTCGCCTGCCCGATGTACGGCTCCCATCCGGCTCACCACTGGGGCATGCCCGGAACCATCCCGCTGACCTTTGAGACCCATGTGGGCCTTTTGACCGATATCGTCCGCGGCGCTGCCAACGCAGGCTTTAACAAGTTCCTGATTATCTCTGCCCATGGCCAGACCATGTCCATGTTTGAGGCGGTTCATAAGTTAGGTATCGAGGGATACTTTACCATCGGCAGCACCTGGTATGATTTCCTGAGAGACAACAAGAAAACACTGGATACATTTATGTGGCATGCAGATGAGGCGGAGACTTCTGTGGCTCTGTCCCTGTATCCCGACAAGGTACATATGGACCTGGCTGTACCAGGCAAGGCCCACGGCCTCATCGACTCCAAGTGGAAGATCGCGCCAGGCCAGGCAGCAGGTGAAGGCATGCTGTACCACTTCGAGGGAACCTTCTCCCTGATGGAGAAGGATGACCTGGATACAGGTGTAATTGGGGATCCCACCAATGCAAGCAAGGAAAAGGGCGACAAAATCGTGGAGAGATGCGCGGATCTGTACTGCGAACTGCTTGAAGAGGTAAAGACAAAGTATCCATGCGGCGTGAATCCTCTGGGCTTCCGCAATCCTCTGGGTTATAACGGCACCAACAATATCCAGTATGACGCAATGCACGACGAACACGGCAACCTGAAGAAATAACAGCCAGGCAATAAAGCCTGCCGGCAGCTAAACAGACCGGCAGGTAAACAGGCCGGCAGGTAAAAAGGCCGGCAGGCGAACCATAGATCAAAAACAGACAGGCGGGGTGGATATGAGAGAAATCACCAGATTACCGGCAGGAGAGCTGGAGCAGAAGGCTGAACGGGATGAGGGACGGATTGAACGGCTCCTTGGGGACGCAATCAAAAGGAGCGGCAGGAAGATCGTGGTGCTGGATGACGATCCCACCGGTGTCCAGACCGTTCATGACGTCTCGGTGTATACGGACTGGTCGGAGGAATCCGTGCTGCAGGGTTTTCAGGAGGAAGGGAACCTGTTCTATATTCTTACCAACTCCAGGGGCTTTACAGAGGACGAGACAAAAAAGGCCCACCAGGAGATTGCCGGAAATATAGTAAAGGCTGCCAGGAAAACAGGCCGGGATTTTCTCATTATGAGCCGCGGCGATTCCACACTCAGGGGACATTATCCCCTGGAGACCCAGGTGCTGCGGGATGTACTGAGCCGGGAAGGACAGCAGGAAACAGACGGCGAAGTCATCTGCCCCTTTTTCAAAGAGGGGGGACGCTTTACCATCGGAAACATCCACTATGTCAGATACGGCCGGGAACTGGTGCCTGCGGGGGAGACGGAATTTGCCGCCGACAGGACCTTTGGATATCGTTCTTCCAATCTGGCTGATTATGTGGAGGAGAAGACGAAAGGCGCCTATCCGGCCGGTGAAGTCATCTGCATCGGCCTGGACGACCTAAGACACGGCAGAGTGGATAAGGTGGCTGGACAGCTGATGGAGGTCAGGAACTTTAATAAGGTGATTGTGAACGCTGTGGACTACGGCGACTTAAAGGTCTTTGCCCTGGCTCTCTATGAGGCCATGGGGCAGGGAAAACGGTTCCTGTTCCGGACAGCAGCCTCCCTGGTAAAGGTGATGGGAGGCATCACGGACCAGCCCCTTCTTACCAGGGAGAAGATGGCACTGCCGGAGAACGGACACGGTGGCGTCATCGTGGTGGGGTCACATACAGCCAAGACCACCAGACAGCTTATGGAGCTTAAAAAGGTACCCGGAATACGGTTCCTGGAATTCAATTCCGACCTGGTGTTAAATGACGCCGCATTCAGGGAAGAGACAGAGCGGACCCTGGAGCTGATTAGCCAGACCATAGCGGAGGGAAAGACGGCTGCGGTCTATACCAGAAGGAAACTGCTGGAATTTAAGGATGACACCAGGGAAGCCGCCCTTATGCGTTCTGTGAAGATATCGGAGGCAGTGCAGTCCCTGGTGGGGAACCTGAAGGTGGTACCCGCTTTTGTGGTAGCAAAAGGAGGCATCACTTCATCTGATGTGGGCACAAAGGCGCTCCGGGTGAAGCGGGCCACGGTAATGGGGCAGATATGTCCCGGCGTGCCGGTCTGGCAGACGGGGAAGGAGAGCCGGTTTCCGCATATTCCATATGTGATATTTCCGGGTAATGTGGGAGAGGATGCGACTCTCAGGGAGGCAGTGGAGATATTGCTGGGGCGATAAGCGGAATAAGATATACATAGTATAATGGAAAATGGGCTGTACCGTATTGTCTGTGACTGCGGTGCCGGCCCTTTTTCGTCTGCCTGCCGTTCAAACCGGGCATTTGTGCCTGCCGTTCAAACCGGACAGCAGATGCCTGGTTATCGCCGGATGCAGGACTCTTGACTTCCTGGGAAATCTGGTCTACTATTAAATGGAATTTCAGATTAGACTTGAGATTAGGAGAGACTGGTTCATGAATAAGAAAGAAGCAAATGAGATCAAAAAATTGTTTACACCTGCAGGCTGCGCCATCACCCGTATCTGCGGCTGCTATGTGGACGCGGAGAAAAATAAAAAGACGGAGCTTAAGGAGGCATTCCTCTCCCTCCAGGAGGAAGAGGCCTTTAAATATTTTACCATATTCAGAAACGCCCTTTCCGGGACCATCGAAAAGAATCTGATTAATATGGAGTTTCCTTTACATACGGAGGCAGAAGGAGGTACCCAGCATTTTCTCTTAAAGCTCAGGGACAGCCAGTTAAAGGATGACGCGATACTGGAGGAGTTCTATGACAAGGTCATTGCGGCATATGACTACGGCGAGAATTACTATATCATTCTTATCCACTGCGCCTACGATATCCCGGCCAAGGCAACGGACGGTACGGAGATGTTTGACGCGTCGGACTATGTATACGAATTCATACAGTGTACCATCTGTCCTGTCAAGCTTTCCAAGGCCGGATTGTGTTACAACAGCCTTACAAATACCATTGAAAACCGCGACAGGGACTGGCTGGTGGAAGCGCCCGTCCAGGGATTCCTGTTCCCTGCCTTTAACGACAGGAATACGGATATCCACAGCCTTTTGTACTATGCCAAGAACCCGGAAGAGCTGCCGGATACCCTGATCGACGAGCTGTTAGGCTGCGTGATTCCCATGTCTGCCAAAAGCCAGAAGGAGACGTTTCAGGCCATTGTGGAGGAGACGCTGGGTGAGAACTGCGATTTTGAGACAGTGAAGAACATCCATGAGAACCTGA
>UMFJ01012945.1_pt1 | contig 25561 bp, 10 predicted proteins | sample 1964991 | NCBI WGS metagenome assembly UMFJ01 (sample SAMEA4836044, study PRJEB28245) | human gut metagenome | biome: gut microbiome; material: fecal sample | place: Denmark | collected 2008 | reverse complement strand
CTACGTTATAATAACCGTTATAGGCAATATGGGTATAGTCTGCCACGGCCTGCATCCAGGTTTCGGTAGCGCCGAGGAGGATTAATGTTGTTCCGTCATTCTTAACCCGATCGAACAGTTTCTCCGGAGCAATGGCGGTTGCACTCGGCTGCGACCATTTCAGCTGTATCTTGCCCGACTGACGGGTCTGGCGATATACCAGCCGCACTTTTACCGGTTTGCCGGCTTCCATTATCACCGGTCTATCCTGCTTGATGGGGGATTCATTGTAATATTCGTCAATCAGCTGCTGACCGTTGACGTACATGCGTACACCACGGTTCGTTTCAACCCCAAGCAGATACTGGCCGGACTCGGACGGATAGAGTTCCCCTTCCCATACCACAGAGAAAGGCTGATTGGCAGGAACGGAGGCATCGGGTTGCGCACCATCTACAAATGTACGATTAATATCCATATCCGGCTTCACGGAGGCCACAATATTCATGTCTCCCTCGCTGTACCAGGTCACTTTCAGGGTTGAGTTGCCACCCTTGTCCTTGAAATAGGCGGGAGGAATAACCCCCGGTTCGTCCAGCAACGGACGGTTGACAACCAGCCAGTCCAGTTTGCCCTGTCCGGAACTGAAAGCGGGAAGTTCCTTGCCCGTTTCTTTTTTATAGAAAGCGGCCACTTTGTCATCGCCATCTCCATAATAGGCCCCGTTGCCGGACAAATCGGATGCTTGCCAGCCGACGGCAACCACCTCATCATGCCCACGGGCGCATATCTGCCGGTTGTCCGCCTTGATGGCAGCTTCTATGCGGTAGGTACCTTCCTGTGCGTTGACGGGAATCTCCACATTCTCCAGCAACAGCTGTCCGAAGGTTTCACCTCCCTTGAGGTTTACTTTCTCCTCTCTGGTATAAACCACCTTTCCGTCGGGAGCAATCATCTGGATTTCAAGAGTATGATTGCCTTTCAGGTCTTTCTCGTTCACGATATAGAAGTCCACCGCTGCGCTTCCCGGAAGCCGCACCACCTGGTTGCGCGATGCAACGGCCATATACAGAGGCTGGTTATAGTATGCCAGGATGGAGGCATCTCCTTTGGGATTACGATAGATGTCCACAATGCCGGAATGATTGTCGTAAGGCATGGCCTCCCAGCCGTTCACCATGTAGGCATCGCCCAGGTTCTGCATTCTCATGCCTTCGATGCGTCTGCCCTGATGCTCGAATGAGACGTTGCCCATCACCCGCGTCAGAGAATCGAGCGTACCGAAGTGGGGCGCAAGCCCTTTCCGTTGGAAGTAGTCGGTGAAAGCCTTGTACTGGCTCTTCCAGAAAAGGCCGTCCCAACCGGTTTTGCCGCTGTTTGAAATCTGATTGTATATCATCTGGATGCGGGGAGGCGTGGAAATAGCTCCTTCCTCACCGCGCACGTAGATTTCCTTGCGGTTGGTGGTGTACATGATGTTATCTTTAGGGCCTTTGTAGTAACTCTCCACGTAGGTTTCGGGACCTCCGGCACGGTGGTTGTCGAACCAGCCTTTCCGGTACAGCGTCGTATCGAACGGCAACATGTGCGATTTGGAATCTTCTTCCCTATCTTCGCTTCCCGCCCAGCCGGAGGTGAAGGTCATAATTCTACCGGGGTCCACGGCATGAGCCTCGCGCATGTCATTCATTCGCTTGGCAACAAGCTCCTTATCACGTGACAACGGACCGCCAAACTCATTAATCAGATTAAAGATGATAAGACTCGGATGGCTGCGGTCGCGGTGTACCATGCGTTTCAGTTTCTCGTTCACGATGGTACGGATAAACGGGTCGTGATTGGCGGAATGGAACGAACCCGGTTCCTCATAATAAAGTAACCCCAGCTCGTCGGTCTTTTCCAGCACCACGGGACTGCCGATGCAACGGTGGAAGTTCAGCATATTCAAACCCAGCTTCTTGGCGGTGAGGACTTGCTTCTCGGCCATTTCGGGTGTGGCTATCAGTCCCGTAACCGGGAAGTAGCCCCAACTGATGGCGCTTCTCAGCATCACGCGGCGACCGTTCAGGCGCAGCACTGCGTCCGTGCCGACACCTTCCGCAGAGAACCAGCGGAAGCCGAAGTTCTTCTTATCTCGGTCGAGGGTATTCTTGCCTTTCTTTATCTGAATGTTGCAGGTGTAGAGTTCGGGCGTATCGAGGTCCCACAGTTTGGCATCGGACACGCTTACCGGAATCATCATTTCACGCTTTCCCGGAGGAAAAGAGACGTGCTTCAGCAGTTGGCGGAACACGACTTTATCCGGACGGTTCTTCTCGCTTACCGTCAGCTCCACATCTTGCTTCACACTTGATGGGGTTTCGTTGGTAAAGGATATGATGGCGTTCACCTTGGTCGGCTCCGGGGTATTCTGCATATAAATATCGGAAATGAATACGGGGTTCACACTTTCCAGTTTGACACGGCCGATGATGCCGCTGAAGCTTCTGGCAGGAGGGATGTTGTATTCTCCCCACTTCTGTATGTCGAAGTCCTGCCAGTGGAAGTTACCGCCGGGGTTAGTGACGCGTACGGCAAGCAGTTGCTCCGTTCCAGGTTTTGCCTCCTTGGTGATGTCCACGTGGAAAGGAGTCTCACCAATTAGGTCGTAAGCCACGAGCTTGCCGTCGAGGTACACCTCGGCGCGCATCCTGACGGATTCGAAGTAAATAAGGTGGCGTTTATTCGCCTGGTCGGCAGGTATCGTAATCTTGCGATACCACCAGCTTACTCCTTTGAAATCTTCCGGACGGGGATTGTCCGAAGTGGTGAGATACTCCTCTACCGTGCCGGGTACTTCTACGGATACGGCATCGAGGTTATCGTTCAGAGCTTGCCAGCCGCCTGTGGGTGTATTCACAGGCAGCAATGACAGGTCTGTTATCTCGTGGGGAAGGTAAAGGCGGTCGTTCTGCCAACTTGCTTCTTTGTCGAGCCACAGCGACCAGCCGCCTCCCGTCAATGGAAGCGTGTATCTTCCCTCACCCGCATAAGCCGAAACGGCGAAGAGCAGGGAAAAAAGGAAAGCCAAAGGAGAATACTTTTTCATGGATATTGGTATTAAAGGTTTAATAGGTGTTCATCATTAATCAATGATTAGAAACACTTACTGAATCTGTTGACGGAATTAAAGCATTACTGGAGGGTTATGAATGAAATGACAAAAGAATTATTTTTAGACAAAAGAACATATTCAGAGTATAGTACGGCTTATGTTTTCTTATTTGTTCTTTTGTTCTTATGTCTAAAAAATAATAATCTGTTTAACTCTGTACCGTTATGGGTTATCTTACTTCAACCTTTATAAGTACACAGTTGTTTTTCCCTTTCATGAAAATTCCGTTTACCCCAAATGGTAACTTTGTTCACGCCACACGATAACTCCATTTACATACCGTGGTAAAGACCGTTACATGCCGCGGTAAAGGTCGTTACAATAAGGGGTAAAAGCCGTTACATACGGTGGTAAATGCTTTTACATTTTGAAGTAAACAGTCGATAAATGCTATTTATTGATTATCAGCAAATTAATAAAAAGTTCATCGACAATCTTTAGTTCATTTCTGTAGGGTTATAAATTAATTCCGCCAACAGGTTACTGATTATTTTTCTCTTTTTACTTCTTCAACGTGACCGCCACCTTCTGTAAAGACTTCCCGTCCGAAGTTCCGCCATAAAGCAGTTCGTAGTTTCCGGGGAGGATTTCCATCCGGTTGGTGGCCGGATTAAAGCACTCGAATGTGGAGGCAGGCAATTCAATCTGAATATTCTCCGCCTGACCGGCTTTCAAAGAAACTCTGCGGAAAGCTCTCAACATCTTTATCGGGCCTTCTTTATCAGCAGGATTGCGCAGATAGACTTGCACCACTTCATCGCCGTCCATCTTTCCGGTATTCTTCAATGGTATGGTCAGAGTCATGCTATCACCGGTCTTGATGCTCTTCTTGTCCACCTTGGCCTTGCCGTAGTCAAAGGTTGTATAGCTCAATCCGTATCCGAAGGGGAACAACGGTTTGCCTTTGAAGTAACGGTAGGTGCGGTTGCTCATGTTGTAGTCTTCAAAATCGGGAAGGTCACTGTCCGAAGCATAGAAAGTAAGCGGCAAGCGTCCGGCAGGGTTATAGTCGCCAAACAGGACATCGGCCACGGCTGTGCCTCCCTGCTGACCGGGATACCATGCTTCGAGCATTGCATCCAGATTTTCGGCTTCCCAGGGCAATGCCAACGTGCTGCCCGAACATACAACGAAGATAACCGGTTTGCCGGTCTTCTTCAGAGCTTTCAGCATTTCTTCCTGTACGCGGGGCAGGTCGATGTTAGTGCGGTCGCCTTTCTTGAAACCGGGAAGATCCACAGGCATCTCCTCACCTTCCAATGCGGATGAAAGTCCGCCTACAAAGATGATTGCATCGGCTTCGGCGGCTTTGGCAGCCACCTTATTATAATCTATCTCTTTCTTAGTACTTATATCGAACTTCAGGACAGCTTCTCCACTGGCCTGGTAGAACTCCAATACAACCTTATAACTCTTGCCTTTCACAGCATTCAGACTATATTCCTTATCTTTTGAGAATCCGTCTTTCCAGTCGGAGATAACTTCTTTTCCATCAATGTATAAACGGGCACCGTCATCGGCGGAAACGATGAAAGATACTTCTCCCGATTCTTTCGGGGTAAATACCGATTCAAAGCGTGCCGAGAAATCGGTTAAGTTCACGCCAGGCATAAACACCGTATTGCCACCATTGCCGAAGTTGAGCGGTTCGCTGAAGTGACCGGTAGCCGCGGGAGCGCCTTCCAACTTCTTATTATTCCAGAAAGTAGCTTTGACACCTTTCTTACCATTGTACGAGCAGCAGTCGAAATCGCTGAACAGGGTTTGGGTGCTTACAAAATCGCAACCTTTCTCATAGTACACGGCACCTTCCGGGAGTTTGCTCCTGATACCTTCAAGAATGGTAACGGACTTGGTGGGGAAACCGTTATAGTTTGCCCAAAGCATTACAGAGTCATTGGCATTGGGTCCCAGCACCGCCACCTTACGGATGGATTTGCTCAATGGCAAGGAATTGTTCTTATTAGTCAGCAATACCATGCTCTTACGTGCCATCTCCAAAGCCTTGTCCACGTGTTCCTTCGATTCTACAACCGAGTATGGAATCTCGGACCAGGACACGAGTGTATCGTCATCGAACATGCCCAATTGGAAGCGGGCACGCAGCAAGCGAAAGACGGATTCGTTTATCTTATCTTCCGTAATCAGTCCTTTCTTTACGGCTTCATTCAAGGAAGAATAACTGCCGCCACATTCCAAATCTGTTCCTGAAACCACGGCATCGGCAGAAGCTGCCTCAGCCGACGGATGGGTTTCGTGGTGATTGGGGTAGTAGAAATCTCCGATGGCCCCACAGTCGGAAACAACAATGTCATCATATCCCCAGTCTTCGCGCAGGATACGAATCAAGAGTTGCTTGTTGGAGCAGCAAGGCTCACCTTCAAAGCGGTTGTAGGCACACATCACCTCTTTTACTTTTCCTTCCGTCACCAAGGTTTTGAAGGCGGGCAGATAGGTTTCCCACAAATCGCGTTGAGAGATATTCTTGGAGTCGAAACTATGCCTGTTCCATTCCGGACCGCTATGTACGGCGTAATGCTTGGCACAGGCATGGGCTTTATCATATTTTCCGGCACCGTTGCCTTGCAGGCCTTTTACCACGGCCAGTCCCATGAGAGAGGTCAGATAAGGGTCTTCCCCGTATGTTTCCATACCGCGTCCCCATCGCGGGTCACGGTAGATATTGATGTTCGGAGTCCAGAAAGTCAATCCTTTGTAACCACCCCGCTCGCCTTTACGCTGGAAGTCATGGTATTTGGCACGGGCTTCATCGGATACAATGTCGAAGGTTTCATAAACAGCCTGATTGTCGAAGGTGGCGGCAAGACCTATGGCCTGCGGAAAGACGGTGGCCTTTCCGGCACGTGCCACTCCGTGCAGTGCTTCATTCCACCAGTCATACGCCGGTATTCCGAGGCGTTCGATAGCCGGTGAGCCGTTCTTCATCTGACTGATTTTCTCTTCCAAAGTCATACGCTTCAGCAAGTCCCATGCCCGCTCCGAGGGTGACAGGTTCGGGTTTCTGTAGGGCTCATTTTGTGCTGTAGCCACCAGGGCTACAGCACTCAAACAAAAGGTTACAAAAAATTTCTTCATCATATATTCTTGTTTTTATTCCGCAACAATTGTAAAGTAATTCAAGTCTGCATCACCCGAAATAATATTCAGCACCACTTCGCGCCAACCTTTCTTTTCAAAGTTTACCGTAGCTGCATCTATCTCTTTCCAGGTTCCGCCGGTAGCCGGCAATTCGACTACACTGCCTTCTTTCTTATCAATGTCAAAACGAATCTTCACGGCAGACAGGGCACTATAACGTAACTTGACAACCGAATTGCCCGCACTGAAAGGAAGTTCCACCCATTTCAGCCATTCGCCGGATTCCGTAGCCGTCACACACCAGCCTTCGTAGACATCGTTACACTTCTTTATGTCCAAATCTCCTTTGCGGTATTGCCCGCCACTGTTTCCCGAAGATTTATCTTCAAAGTAGTCGCACGCCTCAGCCTCGACCTTGAACTCTTTCGGATAGGGGTTGCTGCTCCATTTCCGCAAAATATTCAGGCGTTGGTTGGGATAGTCGTAATAGACTTCATCTGTACTTCTCCAATAAGCTGCATTTTCCAGCACATCGGTAAATCCTTCCAGGAATATCAGATTGGCACGGTTCTTCACAGAGTAAGTCAGAGCCTTTTGCAATAACCGTCCATGGTCTGCATCGACAAACATCTTGTTTCCTTTCTTATCGTTTACAAGGAAACCGAGAATACCCACCCCAATCGTCAGGTCCTTGAAGGTGCGCACAGTATAGGGATTATCCATATTGAACCAGTTGTTTATGCCACCGACAACTTCTGTTGCGGCAGTCAGCGTATTGTCGCGCTTACCCCAGTCCTGGTCGATGATTAACAACGGGTCCATGCCGAACTCTTTAATACAATCTTCGCGCACACGTTTCAGGATATATGACAGTTTGCCGGGCACATCTCCGACAAAGCTACAACCCCAGAAATAGACTACCGGACGTCCGTTGTATTTAAAGATATACTTCTCCGGAATATTCTGAAAAGCCAGACGGATATTGTAATCCCAGATATACTGATAAATGGAATCCTGGAACTCTTTGGTATCAACCGCAATATCTTTCAACGGATAGGGTTTGCGCTGTCCCGGATTATCGGCACTGTAACCGGCATAACCGCGCCCTAAATCTTCGTTACGCGCAGCTTCCCACGAGGCAGGGCAGTCATCGAAAATGGCTACCTTAAACTTGTCGGCCACACCACGGCGTTCCATGGCTTCTATCAGTTGCTTTATGTGGGTAGGGTCACCATGGTCTACATACTTTTTAGGATAAGAAGGCTGCAAGCCACGGCAGTTGGCAGCAATATAATCCAATCCACTATATGCGATTTCCTCTACCAGATTATCCCACCAGCCATCTTCCGAGCCTTCGGGTACCGCCTCAAACAGGGGGACATTGTAATAAGTAGTCGGCCTGTCTTCGCCTTTATAATTCTTTCCTTTGCGCAAATCGCCTTCAAAGCCACATAAAGAGCCCAGGATGGCGTTATGTTCCGGTATATCATCTTCACCCGGTTTTTCGGGTTCCAGCTCCGGTTCTTCAGTATCCGGTTTCTTTGGGGGATATGTGTCGTCATTACTATCCGAACATCCTATAAATAAAACGGCTGCAATAAGCAATATATATTTTGTTATTTTCTTCATGTCTTTTTACAATTAATCATTCACTAAAGTGTTAATCATATTCACTAAAAGCTTTCCTGCTATCGGGTCAGTATCAGCTTTTTCCGTGCACAATGTTGAAACGGTGGCTGTTCCTTTTCCATCCTTTATCTGAAGTAAAGTCAGTCCACGCATACTTTCTATTTTCTGAATACGGTCTTCCGGCTTGCCACCATCAATGTAGGCATGAATTTTCATCTGTCCGGCCAGTTCAGTCACATTCTCATTACGGTTTGCTTTCAAGGTAGCATGGCAAGCCAACGGAATTTCACGCTTGTTGTTATTGAAGTAGCGCAGGTCGAGTACACCGATACCATCGAATACCGGTGCATCGTCACGTTCCATGACTACGATGTCGCCTTCCGTTGGTATAATCCAGCCAGTGATGTGTTCCGGATAAACCTTCTTTGCTATCTCCTTGCTGTTCAGCAACAGTAACTTACCGCCCTTCTGCTGATAAGTACGGAGCAGTGTTTTTTCATCATCTGTGCACTCCTTCAGGCCGGAAATGATGCAAAGGTCGGCCTTCCTCTTGATTTGCACCAGCTCTTTCACTGAAGATGCTTTCTGATACTTCACTTGCAGAAAGTCGAGAACAGCGCTCGTATTATCTTTATCCAACAAAACAATCTTTTTGTTCTCGGATACTTTAGCAATATTCCATCTCTTATTCGCCAGTATCAGGTCATATTCATTCTGCGACAATGTCTGTCCGTTCTCTACCAATACCAGTTTCAACTTAACATTCATTTTATCAGACGGCAAGACAGACGGCATCACAATGGCAGGCTCGATATATTTACGGCCATAATACTCCACAGCCGGAAATTGCTCCGTACCTGATGCCAGAATCTTTCCTTTTTCATCCACAATACTCCAGTTCAGTGCCATCGGGAGCAAATCGCGTCCGTCTTCACTGTCATTCACCACATAGATGCGGGTATGGAGTTTTTCTCCGGCATACAAGTTACGCCCCCACAATTCAGCACTGACCAACACCGGCTGCATGGCACGTTGCATGGCGTAATAAGTGGGATAAGGCTGTATGTTCTTATAGTTGTAGCATTGGCGGAACCAAGTCATATAGGCAAAGTGCATGATGCCCGATACCTGTTCGTTGGTGCGACGCAGCGTCTCGGCCAACTCGCCCGTAATGAAGGATTGGACTTTCAGGAAATGCATAGGGTCTGCCCAGTCGTATGCCTCATAACCAATTAATGAATAGGGATTCTGATGAATCAGCTGATAGGAACGGGTTGGATGACCGGTCTCTGCATTGGGATACCCCGTACTCATTTCCTGGCTGATTAAAGGACGTCCCGGAGACTTGAATTGCTTCTGGAATTCACCGTTAAAGAAGCGGAACAGCGAGAAATCATACCAGTTATAGTAAGCATGGTTGTCATCAATATCTCCATCATCCACCGTATTTAGGAAGTCCTGTCCAAAACGTCTCAGTGCTTTGCTGTGCAGATAGTTGGAGTCAAAGCATACCAGACGTGTGGGGTCGAGCTCCCGCATGCCCTTCACAACATCTGATACGATGCGGAACTTCTCTTTCGAACGCTCCATGTCGGCGTCTAGGTCGTAGAACTTCATTTCGTTATTCACAGTCCAGAAAAATACGGAAGGATGGTTCCAGTATTTCTTCATCACGCGTAGCCATTCACTGCTCCAAAGGTCCAGTACGTTCTTGTCCGGTATCGGGGTGGAGTGAATCATCAGCCACGACCAAGTGCCCTCGAAACTAATGGCAATGCCGTTACGGTCTGCCGCCGAAACCCACAATTCATTCCAGGGAGTGGTATGTGTACGAGTAGACTGCACGTTGCCGGCCTTCATCAACTGCATGAATTTATCTGCCAGGATGGAGTCGTTGGGACAAATGGCAAAGGGAATATGGTTTCCTCCGCGCATCCAGAACTTACGACCGTTCAGATAGAGGAAGCCGTCTTTGCGTACGGACGAGTAGTAGTTCTCCATGGCATCACTGGTCTGTGCTGCCGCTCCGCTGATGTCGCGCGTCACCTTCACCACCACGACATTGCGTCCCGGATGCAGGAAGTCGGTAGCATCCACTTGGAAATCACCGAACATCCCCACGTTGGATCCTGCCAACTGCCCGTTGACATAGACTTCCGCCATTTTGGAAACGGCATCAAACGATAGGGTCAGCTGTTTTCCCTTGATGTCGGTCGGCAATTCCAGCCATTGGCGATACCAAGCCGTACCGGTTTTACGGTAGTCGAATGTATATCCTTCGCAACGATCGGTTTCCTGCTGATAGTAGGTATCGGAAACGCCTTTGGGATTCGGTCCGTTTGGAGTAGGCATCGTTTCGCCGTGCAGCCAGATGCGAATGGGATTCCAGAAGTTGGGAACCTGCATGACGTGCCAGTCCTCATCATCGGTTGTTGCAGATACCGCTTTGGCTTTGTCGTCCAACTGGTACTCTGGCATGAAGAGCCAATCTCCATCCAGTGAAATCTCGGTACGATCCGGCTTTATATCGTTCACCATGACAGCCTTATAGTTTGCTCTCTCCCGGCGACGCTTAGCTTCCTTCTGCTGTGAAGTTGCCGCCATACGATATTCCGCGGCTTTCACATTCTTCAGATAGTTATCGGGCAAGAGAGTTACAATCAAGTCATCAAATTCTGTCTCAATCCATCCGCCGCCCAGTGTCACTTCACCCGAAGGAACCAGATTGGCATTTTTGTCCACAACGTCGATATACGGTTCCTTCTCCCCGTTCACAAAGACGCGAATGCGATTGCCACACACCTCCACTTTCATACTATACCATTCGCCAGGCACCGGATGGAATCCCAGTGGACGGACACCCATAAATTCGTCGGTTCCCATGTAACCGGTACGCATTAAGTATACATCGTCCTGCAATCCGCCTTTGATACCGGCAACATAACGATCAAAACGGTTGTATGCACGGAATCCGGCCCATATTTGGACTTGTTCCGCCCCCTTCGGGGCGCGTGCCTTGAAAGACATGCTGTAGTTCTTCCATTCCGGATTTCCAAAGCAAGCATACGAACCTTTCGAACGGAACACTCCGTCGGCAATACTACATTCTCCCCTGCCTACTGTTTTCAATATTTCTCCTTGATTGGAGAAATCATTTTGCCATTGGGATTGTGTATGGCCGGGCAATGACGCCAACGAGCATGCTGCAATCCAAAAGGCTGTATAAAGTTTCTTCATGATACTGTTTAATAAAATAAGTTATGCAAATGTAATCGGACTACATTAACAGAGAGTCTAATAAAAGATTAATCAGACATTAAAAAGTAATTAATCCTGCTGGTTTTGCCAGTATATAGTCAAAGTAGTGCCACCTCATTGGCAAAGACTTGCCACAGGCTTGGCAAAGTTTTGCCAATGAGGTGGCAAAACACAAGCAATAAATAAAAGAAGGAGGACCCTTGCCTCTTTCAAAGCAAACATCCTCCTTACCTAACCTACCTATATTATCTTCCGAAACCCTTTGCGTCAATAGTCTTCACATCCGTATAACAAGACTTTTGATATTTGTCTTTACAGTTGGCACTAATACGCACGAACAGTTTTTGATCAAACTCAATCTTTGCTTTAGACTTCAACTTAATGACGTCACCTTCCTGAATGTTAGTAATGGCCACCGTATTATCTGTATAGCGTCCGTCAGCAGCACAGCTCACAGTAGTACCAATTATCATCTGCGCCTTTTCCACATCGGGCATGTCATAACCTTCTTTCGCATTACGCGTAAATTTGAAAGAAGCCCAAAGGAATCCGTCTGCATCCTGATAAGGCGCATCCACCCATTCCAATGTAAGATAAGGAGTGATAGTGAAATCCACCTCAGCGGTTTTTCCACTCTTCAGTTCCACAACCTTCATCTGCTCTTCTTCACAAGGATAGCCACAGGTTTCAAACGGCCACATCTCATATGTACCTTTGAAGAGGCGGGTATTCTTGAATGAACCATCCATCATCATATTCAGGTTCTGTTCAGTCACCACTATATTCGGGTCACCATTTGCATAACTGATTTCCTTTATACGAATCTTCATATTACCCTGCCCGAGTGCTGTCTGTAATGGCTTACCGTTATGGTCATAAACTTGTCCAATCACAGCAGCATCAGGAGCATCATAGTTATCCATCTCGCACGCACCGAAGCACACAACCCAAAGGGACAACAAGAATAAATTTGCTATATTTTTCATAATCATTCCAATTTTAATTGATTAATACATATCATTCTGCTCGAGCAACGGATTTACCTTACGTTCTGTATCAGGTATCTTCTCATAATAGTATTTCTGATCAAAGTTGTGCTGACCACCGTAACTATCGGCTACACGTGTATCGAAAATATATTTACCATGAGGAATTCCACTGTCCGGATCCACCTCTGCCGTACTGGCAAACAGATACGGTGCAAGCATTCTCCAACGGAATTCATAGATTTGCTCACGAGCCGTAAACCAACGGCGAAGGTCCCAATAAAGCTTATGCTCAACAGCTAGTTCCTTGTAGCGCTCTACGCGTACAATCTGAAGTCCCTTAGTAGGAGCAAAAATCATAGAGTTCTTACCTGTACCTCTTACATTGGTGGGAGCTGTCATATCAGCCAACTGTGCCGTACTTGTTAGTAGTTCGGCTCCAGCTCTTTCGCGTACATCATTGATACACTTCATGGCATCTTCCAACAAATCTGCACCATTATGAGAAGCAACTCCGTTCTGAGCCAGTTCAATAGCAGCTTCAGCACGTGCCAACAAGATTTCAGCATAACGGATATCAATCCAAGGCTGTGTACTTCTATGCAATTGAGTTTCACCGCTAGCCAGATTACGTTGCAACCATTTTACACCGTATATACCTGTTGTACACATGTTAGATGAAGAAGTTGCAGGTCCGTCAAAACCACAAATTGCAATTTTCGTATCCACACCACCAATTTTGTACGTTTCACCGTCATTAGGTCTTCTGGTTGTACGTATAGCCACTTTCTGACCATTAACCTTAAACGACTCAGCAATCTTATCCCATCCTGTAGTTGTTTTACCATCATCTGGAATTTCTTTCTTAATTTTCTGAGAAGGATCTACTGAAGGATCAATCAATCCCCAACGCATATCCAGTTCATATCCTTTGTAAGTGTCACCCGGAATCATGATACTTGCTTTCAAACGGGGCTCTGCATTATCAAAGATACCGTGTCCGCTATCATAAACAATGAAATTACCGTCGTCATCCGTCGTTTTCAGATGTCCCGTTTCAGAATCAAGAGGAAGTCCGTCAAACAACTCCACCCAATCCAGAGGAACAAAGTAACGACCACCATAACTAAAGCCTACCATACGTTCGGGAGACATCAGTTTGTCCCAGCTATGAACATAGTTGTTAATGTCATATTCACGAATGAATATTGATTCAGGACTAGTCGTAGCCTTATCAAACACTTCATAGAATGCTTGACGTTTGTCAGCCCCATTATTCAACTGATAGCCACCTTTTGCTACTTCCAAGGTTGCCTCATAGGCCTGCTTGAAGTAATCATTCGCTTTAGAAGCAGGTACACCCGTCAGCACCACACCACTTTTGCCTGTGTAATTGTACAAACTGCCATAGCGTGCCACCGAACCGGCATAAAGAGCCACACGCGCTTTTACCGCTGCTGCTACATATTTATTGGCACGACCGTTTGTCTTCTTATCAGTCATATACTGCATGGCATAGTCCAAATCTTCCAGAATAAAGTCAATAGATTCTTCATGGCTATTACGTGCAACATTCAAAGCTGAGCCATCATCTGTAATAGGTTGTGGTTCTTTAACTAAAGGTACACCACCATATCTTTTCACCAAGGCATAATAGGTATATGCACGGATGAACTTCGCCTCTGCAATCCACTCTTCAGCACCTTGCAATTTACCGACATAATTAGGCAAGTCTTGAATTAACACATTTGCCTGACGTATAATTTGATAAGCAGGTTTCCAGTAACCCTTGTCACCGTAGACACAGCTATTACCACAAACATTATTGGCATATTCACCTGTAGATCCCATTGTGGTCTTATCAGAAAGCCAATTAAAGAAACCTCCACGGCCACCATCATCACCCATATTGAAGTCTTCCATCGGCAGATGATTGTACAAACCAGCCATGTAAGCCGTTATACCACCTTCATTATAGATGTCTTCATTAGTCATAATGTTTTTAGGCGGAATATCCAAATCCACACAACTTACCAATGCGCCACCCAAAGCTACGCACATCAATATATTTTTCCATTTTTTCATAATATGATTCCTCCCTTACTTAAAATGTAATGTTTGCACCAAAATTGAACGTTTTATTCAAAGGATACATGTATCCGTATAAGTCAGTAGGCTTTTCAGGGTCGACACCTCTCACTCCAGTGATAGTAAACAGGTTATATGCATTGAAATAAACTCTCAAATTCTTAACCCCTACTGAAGAAAGCCATTGCTTCGGGAACGTATAACCTATTTCAGCTGATTTCAAACGTAGATAGTCACCTTTCTGAATCATAAATTCAGAATCATCTTTTGGCATTGCTTTTGCACCACCAAAAGAGTAATACCCCGGTATCCACTCACAAGAAGGATCGAAAGGATGTTGATCAGGATCCACTGGATGCCAACGGTCGAGGAACATATCCAAAGCATTACCATCAAAGGCCAACGGCATTGAAAGTTGTTCACCATAAGCAACATAAGACATGGCAGAACCCTGGAATAAAAGGTTTAAGTCGAAACCTTTCCAACTTGCGCCCAGAGTCAGACCAAAGTTCATCAACGGATAATTTCTTTTATCTTGCCAAGAGCTTCCTGGATTAGTTGTTGTTGCAATTGGATGCATATCGCTACCATCAATTACACCGTCCTGATTCCAGTCTTCATAAATATAGTCACCGGGTAATGTTGCATTACCGGAATAGATAGAATTAGCAATCTGTTCATAGCTAGTGAAACGTCCCGCTGCACCATAACCAAACCAAATATCATTGTAACGATTCAGATTTCTGTTTCTCCAATAATCATAGGAGTTACCAGCCGGATCTGTTTCATAATAACGACGCATACCGCGAGTTAGTGAAACTTGTCCACTTACATTATATCGAAAATCTCCAATGCTATTATTATGACGTAATTCTAATTCAATACCCTTTGTACGGTCACTGTTAAGATTCTCCTGCGGCATTGTAGAACCAAAAGTACCCGGTAAAGAAACCAGACGATTGGCAAGCAGCCCGTCACGGTCACGTTGGAATACTTCAAATGTCAGCCCCAACAGACCATCCCATAAATCGGCATCAAGTCCAATATTCAAAGTCTTTACTGTATACCAGGTAATATTAGGATTAGCTACTGCACGGAAACCAAGTGCATTAGTATAAGCACCACCAAACACATAACCTGTGGGATAATTGTTGTTAGAGCCACCGGAAGTGTTCGGATAATCATAACCGGAAAGGAATTGATAATCAGCAGCACCATCATCACCCATCTTACCATAAGATGCACGCAACTTCAAATTAAAAACAAACTTCAGATTGTCTTTAATAAAAGACTCTTCTGACATTCTCCAACCGATAGAAGCGCCAGGGAAGAATCCCCAACGATTATCTGAAGGGAATTTGGAGGAACCATCATAACGGAAAGAAAATTCAGCGAGATAACGTCCTTTATAATCGTAATTGAACTTACCAATAAGACCTTTCGAAGCCGATTCTGACAAACCATTTGCATTTGCCATACCTACTTGCTCTTTAGAATCACCTGCGAACAAATAAGGTAAAGGTATAGAGAAGTTACGTTGTGCCCACAAATTATCTCCTACATTATGAGCCTCTTCATACAACATCAAACCAGAAACATGATGGCCTGAGAATGTGTTATCATAACTAATTGCAGCTTGCCACAAAGTACTCCAGCTACTATTGTGAGTACGACGCAACTGAGTAGGGCCAAGACGAGAAGCCGCCACATATGAATCTGCTGCAGCATTATAAGTATACAGGTTATATTCCTTATTCCAAGTCGTTTCATCATTTTCCTTCGTGTCATAGCTGAACATACCTCTCACCTTCAATCCTTGCACTTTGGGAATTGTATATTCTCCTTCAAAAGAGGATTGGAATAACTTATTTCCTCTCTTCTTAAAACCGGTTAAATCCGTATCAATTAAAGCCAACGGATTATCATCAGAACTCTGAGGCTTCTGATAATAAGGTGCTGTATTATTTGCATACAAAGGATCATCTGGAGCAGAACGCCATAAATTCTTGAATATTTCCCACGAATCCTTAGAGTTACCTTCACGGTCATCAATCATACCGCTCAATTTTACAGAAACTCTTAAATTCTTCGTCAACTGGGCATTCAGATTAGAACGTACATTGTAACGATTGTAGTCCAAAGCATCTCCTTTAAAGAAACCGCCCTGATCCATATAAGCGAAGCTAACATAATAATCCATCTTATCGCTACCTCCACTAATGGAAACATTGTGTGACTGTTGCGGAGCAGAATTAGCCATTACAGCATCATACCAATCTGTGGACACTCTCTTACCAGTCAGGAACTCATCAATAGCCTCCTGAGGATATTTCCGGCTTGGATTGACCAAGTCACGCATCTGCACATCATTAAACAATGTCATACGCCCCACAGCATCCACTGGCTTCAATATTTCACTTGGTTTTTGGAAACCATAATACATGTTGTAATCAATCTTAGTTTTGTTCTTCTCACCTCTCTTTGTGGTAATCAAAACAACACCATTAGCAGCACGTACACCATAAATTGCAGCAGAAGCATCTTTCAATACGGAAATAGACTCAATTTCATTAGGATCCATACGCTGCATGTCACCACGGGGAACACCATCCACTACAATCAACGGGGTACCGAAACCACGAATATCGAACTGGTTATTGAATTCACCCGGCTCTGAAGTTTTCTGAATCACACGTACACCTGGTACCTTACCAGTCAACATATTCTGTGCGTTCTGGTTCTTTGTAGCTATCAGACCTTCACTAGTGATAGCTGATACTGCTCCGGTTAGGTTCACTTTCTTTTGTGTACCATAACCTACTACAACTACTTCATCTAATTGTTCTGCGTCTTCCTTCATCACTATTTCCAGTGAAGTTCTGCCATTCAATTTTATCGTTTGATTCTTATATCCTATAAAGGATACTGACAATGTGGCATTAGTAGGAACTGACAATGTAAAGTTTCCATCTAAATCACTAATAGCTCCCAATGATTTATTACCCACTACGGTTACATTGACGCCAATAACAGGTTCTCCCATTTCATCAACTACTTTTCCCTTAATAGTAGTATTTTGTGAAAACACCGGGAAAACAGCAAACAACAGCATTGCCATCATGCAAAGCCATGCATTCTTCAAATTAGAATTGTTTTTCATTTGTTTCATAATTAATCTGTTTTTATGAATAGTAAACCCTCAGTTAATATAGGTAGGTTTACAAAAGGTTAACTTGTATTCTTCATAAGCATAAACATTTAGATTAGCAGTTCATTTTATTAAGTAAATTCCTACCCACAAAAGTATATGCTCCAGATTAATTATTCTTCGAAATTCGTCTTAATATTATATTAAAAAAGCGCTTAATTTTTTCAATTAAACGCTTAATTTTTAATAAAATAAAGTTATTCACATAATTTAGAAAGCGGAACCTTGTAATTTTCACCTAAAGACTCCCGATACTCCTTACAGAAACGATCATATACACTCTTGGCAATCCCCTTCTTCCCCTCCGAAAACAGTACTAAACACTTGGCAGACAATGCTTCTTCATTCAACGGATCATGCAAAAACATAATATCAGTAATACGGAGCACCATCTCATGGTTATTTTTCTTATATTCAATATCCAACAGATTTCTAAGTAAATCAATAGAAAGGCTTGAATAGGCATCCTTAAATCCATCCAACCAATCAACAATCGTATTAGAAAGTAACGGACCACACAGCAACAATTCCAATATTTGGTTCAGAAATACATCATCTTTCAGAGAACCATTTCGTTGAAATAACTCTATGCAATGGAGCGCTGTACGATAATCGCAGAATACCTTTTCTTTCCACTGCATTTTCAGAAATCCACCATCACTCACTACTTCCACATCACCAACCTCTTCTAACAAAACACGCAACTTACGCAATGTCACATTTCTATTATTTCGAGCTGAGATCTCATCCTTATCAGACCAAAGCATATCAGTTACTTTCCGAGTCAGAATGCCTTTTTCATCTTTCTCTGTATAAAGAATTAACAAAACTAACAAACTTTTCAGACGGGGAGTAAAATTAGAAGTGATATCATTTCCATCCTTATCCCGCACATTAAATGTACCAAGTAAAGAAATTGCTGAACGACTACGATCAAAATAGTTTTCTATCGGTCTAAGAACAGGAATTCTTTCATCCCCAGCTTCTACCTTCAATTCTAAATTTTCATTCTCTACATTGTTATCATTTGCTGCCAATTCTTCTTTTACACTATCCGTAGTAACTACAGAAAGCGGTTCTTCTTTCTTATGTTCAACTATTCGGTAATATAAAAAGCTTCCAACACCCAACAACGACAAAAATCCAGCAACTATCCAATACCACATCTGGATAGCAACAGAAGTATCTTCCACCACTTGCATTATATCCGCTTGGCTCATCAACGGAGTATTTATGGAATATATGGACACATCATGTGTACGATCAGTCAATATTTTATCCATTACTAAAAACAGCTTATTGCATGAAGGAGATGAGTAGAAACTAAAATCACAATCTTGATGAATAACTCTGTTATGAATGGGAATAGATACTGCTGTCCAAGTCGTATCTTTCATGGATACTTTCCACAAAATACCGCCATCTTTCAAGGAAACCGCATAGAATGAACTATCCGAGGGTTCGAAATACATAGATGAAGCCATCAACATTGAGGCCTCTACCTGCTTTTTCTTCCAAACAACACGTGATTTCCTTGTTTTCAAATCAATCGCGCACAATTCTGTATAGAAATAAGAATTCAACTCCTGTTTGCCATACTTATTTCCCCTCCCACCCAATATATAGAGTTCATCACCAACGACAGCTACCGCCGAAGAGTAACGAGGATTAAGCAAGGGGTCATAGTTGATCATTTCCATTTCGCCCGTAAACGGACTCATCCTGAACAAATCATTCCTGTATCTATAAAAACCATAGCCACCGAAGAAATAGAAAGAAGAATCAGCCGGATTATAAGTACGAGCATGGTTATAATAATTCGGCTCTTCCTTATTACGCTCTACCAAATTCCATCGATCTGTATCAAAAGAGAAAAAAGAAACACGCTTTTGAGATAACGAATAAGATACCAACCTGTTAGTCAAGGTGTCAAAAATTAGATGATCTGTGAACTCCATGGCAGGATACCCTCCTTGTACACTAATTTCTTTCTTCATGGTTCCAGTTTCATCTAGTATTTCCACTTTATCTGGCCTTACCAAATAAAACAAAGCATCACGCGCATTAAAAGCAACATCCAGTCTTCCAGAGAGTGTTCCTTTATAAATCTGTTTCCACTTGATATGGTCATCTATCAGCCAATAAGGGGACCGTACACGAGCTATAGATTTCGCTATTTCATCAAAGCAAACATTATCATTATGTTTCCACAACCTCCACTCACGGGTTTGCTTACCATCTTGCATTATTTTTACATCCTTTAAATTTATTGGCGCTACATCAGCCAGATATTCAGGCGCATGTCCGAATAATGCTTTTACCCGATGAGTTCCATTCAGAGGAACCATTATTGTCGTATCTTTTCCCGCATACTTCACTGCAATAGAATTATGCTTCATGTCCATTCGCAAGGAAACTGAAATCCACTTTTCTCTTTCAATAGGACTGTCAATGGTAACCATTCCTTCATTGAAGACTAATGCCGGATAATGCAAACGTTCTCCTCCCGCAACAAACGAAAAACGAATTAATTGATTTGTATTAGTGTACAAATGCAAAATTGACCCAAAGTCGGGTTCATTGTTACGTACCCACATCTGAAAAGAAATGGTAAATTCATTTTCTACTTCAAAAGGCTTATTTTCATCTAGAATGAGTGAAGTTCTTTCAGTACTAGGGGCGGAATGAGATTTAAAATAAAGTCCGCTATTATAGACGGAGGCAAATAAATTCACTCCTGCTAGCAGGAGGAAACTAAATAAAATATATCTGCAATAGTTTTTCATATTTCTATTTCAAGAACACTAGACAAAGGTATAAAAAAAACATAAAATGAGTAATAAGTTCAATAAAAAGAATTAGAACCAATCCAGTGTTATGCGAATTACCTCGCACAACACTGGATTAACACTGAACTTATCGAAAAAGAACCTATTTGAAAACTACGCTTCTCCTCAATCCCTTTATTTATCTATCTCTCTATTTCACTTCAGGATTGACAAACATCACTTTCAACGAAGAAAGGAATTCATTTCTATTATCACATCTAAAGTTACCACTGAATTCATTTTTATCTCTTTCTCCTATTTTTATGCTTACCTTATTCCAACCTTGCAGCAAGGGCAGTTCTTTATAAGTAGCCTCATGCCTATTTTGCGAAGCGGCTACATATGCTTTATCATTAATAGCAAGCTGGCATTCCTTTGCTTTCACAACCAAAGTCAGCTTCGGCATATTCGGTTCAATCAGCAAGTCATCCAAAGGGCGCGGACTAAATACATAGATATCCAAGGCCCATCCATCCGCTTTTTTCACTAACTTCTCCTTCGCTGCAACAGGAAATACCAATTGATTATCACGCAAGAAGAAGACTTCATTTGATTTTACTTCAATCTCATTACAATCAATACCGGCATTCTTTAAAATCACTCCCAGTGTATTGTATCCCTTTTCAGAGTTAGTGAATTCTTTCAGGGTACTGATATAGAAACAAGAGGCATCTTTCTGATACTTCACAAACACAGGAGTAGCAGCTGTACATTCGTACTCACTCCGCACCGTACCGGCAGTTTTGATTTCCTCCGGACGTTTATTCCAAGCTCTCCAATCTGTTTTACAAGCATTCAGCAAGACATCTCCTTCTTCTACCAGCGCACCTGTTAATGAATATTCTGAAGCATCAGCTCTCTGAAGTTCGCAGAAATAGAAATCAGAATTATTCAAGCCACGTATCCATGACTTCTGAACCGGCAAGAAAGAAGAACGTTTAAGGTTATCTAATGCTACCGGAAGAGGTAATATCTCATCGTATACATTCAATGTCTGAGGTGTTAATCCCCAAATCCATACATCAGCACCCTTAGCAATATTAGCTAACATACTCTTCTTTTCAGCAGCAGACAAAGTGTAAGTACCATCTACAATATAGAGCATACGTGCAGGTGCAGTAATCTTTACAGCAAATTTCACGCCTTGTGCATCCAGAATACCTTTCAATTTACTGTCATCTCCGCCTATGAAAATCACTTCTTTATATTTCTCAGCCGGAGTAGCTGTCGGTGCTTCATATTGTTTTTTGTCAATATCAGCATAAGCAGACCAAGCAGAGTGTCCCGGTGCATTGGCTGCACGCATAGCATCATACATAGGCCATGGATCATACAAAGGTAGATTCGAATCATATCCCGGATTGAATGTTGTACAATAAGGACCTACACGCTCCGGTTGTACACCCGGCACACCTTCTTTATAATCAGTAAAGAAAATACCATCTTTATTGATATCCGGTTCTGTAGTCATATCTTTCTTTCCCAGTGGCAGCGGTTTCAAAGAGTACCATGCCATATTGAAAACGGTACTGTAAGAAGCTCCCATATTACGCTGGTTAGCAAGGAGATGATAGCACTCATTAGCTAATCCTTCCATACGTCCCAACTGCGATTCATAGGCTCTTTCACCATTATACTTAGCAACCTGCTCGGGCGTACCATAGTACGCCATACTATGTTCACCGATTCCCCAAGGTTTACCTATTCCAACCCAATGTTTCATTGAGTTCATGTCACCATAATGACCTACTGTAACCGGCAAGATGCCATCTCCATCATCTTCTCCATCGGCAGAAATCCATGGGCGGGTCGGATCGTTTGCACGAACAATGTCTCTCCAATCTTCCCAAGCTTTCTTCTGCTGAGGCATCAATTCCGGTCTGTTGTAAACATGCAAAATCACAGGTTTATTTTCATTACTGATACTCCAACCAAAGACAGAAGCATGATTACGGTCTCTGAGTACAAAACGTTTCAAATGTTCTTTTGATGCTTCCCAGAAGAGCTCAGAATCCAGTTTCGGACCACCATCACTCGCCCAGTTAGCAGTTTCATTCAATACGCAGATACCCATTTCATCAGCTACATCCATGTAGAAACGAGGATAAATCTGTGCATGAGGGCGAACTGCATTAGCATTCATACCTTTAATGGCAGTAAACCATGCCCACGCATATCTGCGTGTCATTTGCGGAATACCCATAAAGTGCCAAGAATCACCTCTCAACTGATAAGGTTTACCATTCAGGTACTGTGTGGTACCTTGCAATGTCCATTCACGCCATCCGAAACGTTCATATTTCATATCAAGAATTTCTTTCTTAGCCTGCAATGAAAGCAATACGGCATAAAGATTCGGTTGTTCAGGAGTCCAGTAACTCAACTCACCGGATACCGGAACCTGCAACACAACTTTTGTTGAAGCATTGGCAGGGATGCTAACTTTAACAGGGGCCACTTTCAAAGCTTCCTGTCCAAGTTCCCATGCAGGTACAGGAGCAGAATTAACATCTGTCCCAGCCAGGTTTACCCATTCATTAATCTTACCTTGAAGTTGCAGATCTGTCTTTTTTTCCGTATTATTCTGTACAGTCACTTCCAGTTCAAGCATATTCTTTGAAACCAACGGCTTCACATATACATCTTCCACATGTACTTTAGGCAATGCCAACAAGTATACATCCTGCCAGATACCGGCAATGTGATATCCCCACATAGAACCGGCAGGAACAATACGACGCCCAATTGTAGAGTTGTTTTCAAACAAAGATTGACTACGAACTCCCACCCATACTTCAGCGGTTTCACCTGCAGCTACCTTATTCGTAATATCTATGCTGAATGGAAGAAAAAGATCAAAATTCTCTCCTACTTTTTCCTTATTGATATAGACCTCAGTATAGCCGGCTACAGCTTCAAAATATAATTTTATCTGCTGACCATTCCAGTCATTAGGAATAGTTACAGTTTTTTTCATCCACGCCATTTTCACTTGTTCCCATTCTTTCGGATAAGACGGGTAGTTGCGATGATCAGGTCCCTCTACATTTCTGTTAGCAAAAGAGTTTATATTCCATGGAGAAGGAATCTTTATACGGGTTTTACTCCATGCACCTTCTTTGGGCAATGATAATTCCGGTGCCACTCCTTTACCTTGCACGTAACTACCCGGCAAAGCCACAGGTTGGAAATCCCAATAGCCATTCAGACAGATTTCTTTCCTATACTCCTTTTCTGTTCTATTCACAAGACCCTCACTTGGTGCAAACGGGAAGTTATACACCAATTTACCATCGCTTGATGTGTTTTGTCCCACTGCCTTTCCCGGCAGCAAGAACAAAGTCGTCAACAAGCTTAATAAAATTGCATTTCGTTTCATTTAAAAATACTATTAATTAGGTATTAGACATATTTGTTTTTCCTGTCTGCAAAGTAAACAGGGTGACATTAAAAAGTAAGCCGAAACAGAATTAATATTGGATTAAAAACACATTAATCCTCCGGAATCCAGAACTTTTCTATTAATAATGCAAATCAGTAGTTGAATTATGTTCATTTTGGACGAGTTATGAACAAAGTGTGATAAAGTGACAACGGGATAACGCTCTGTGATATAGCGCAGCCACTTTATCACCCTATCACACTATCACTCTTTTATTCCTCTCTTTTCCATCATGAATGAATTTCAACTACTGATTCGCATATATAATATTATTCAGTACTTATTTTAGTTTAGAACTATATCATTCATTCTGTAATCTTCGTACCTTTGTCGTATGTACTAATATAATAATCATGGACAAATTTAATGTAAAAGATAGTCCTCCGGATACCTCAAGGCTTGAAAAATTATTCTTGGAAGAAGGGCTCCTGATGAAAATTAAAAAGAACGAATATCTGGTACAGCAAAATGAGAAAAACAATCAGATAGGCTTTGTCGTATCCGGTATATTCCGTTTGTCTCATACAGATGCAAATGGCAATACATGGATAGTAGGCTATAGCTTTGCAAATGACTTTGTTTGTGACTATCCTTCTTTCATGAAACAGACAGTTTCCACAGTCACGATACAAGCTTCTACCGAATGTGAGGTTTATCTCCTCCCGTTAAGCAAACTTAATCAATTCTGGGAAACAGACATGGACACCCAACGATTAGGAAGGCAAATAGCCGAAACTATGTTTGCAGAAATATATCAACGACTATTGGGATTTTATTGCGATACTCCGGAACAACGTTATCATGCATTAATGAAAAGATGCCCCGGTTTACAAGAAAAGCTTTCATTCAAAGAAATAGCCCAGTTTCTTGGCATAACTCCCGAAACCCTCAGCAGAATAAGAAAAAAACAACTGTATAACGAAAGGTCTTGACTTTGGTCAAGGCTTTTTCACTCTATATAGCTTAATATTGCCGCCATAAACATAAATCATAAAAGTATGGCAACTTACACTCATTATGGGAAACAAGCTGATGTATTCAAGCATCTGGTGCTTTGTGAAGTTCTTCAAATCGAAAAACCGCAGATATACATAGAAACGAATTCAGCATCCGCCATTTATCAAATGGCGCATACCCCGGAACAGCAATACGGCATTTACTATTTCCTGAAGAAAGCCCGTGAAGAAAAACCTTTGAGAGAATCTCCTTATTACAAGCTGGAAAGCACAGAAATGGCAAAAGGAAATTATTTAGGTTCTCCCGCTTTAGCTATGAATACATTGGCAGAACGAACATCCCAATATCTATTCTTTGATATAGAAAAAGATGCTTTAGAAAATATAGAATCCTATGCCAAACAAGTGAAATTAGAATCACATATCCAGACCTGTCATACGGATTCACTCGAAGGGATTATAAAACTACTACCCTCACTTTCCCAAGCTTCCTTCCTCCATATCGATCCTTATGAAATTGATAAAAAGGGAATATCGGGAACAACCTATCTGGATGTATTAATACAAGCAACCCAAGCAGGTATGAAATGCCTATTGTGGTACGGTTTTATGACTGGAAATAACAAAATACACATTAACCAATATATAGTGAATAGACTGGAGGAAGAAAACATCAAAGAATATACCTGTATTGAGTTAATCATGAATTCAATCAGAAAAGATACGATTCCTTGTAACCCGGGTATATTGGGGAGCGGCATTTTAGCTACCAATTTATCTAAGGAAGCCAATAAAGCAATTTGGGATTATAGCAATATGTTAGTTTGCATGTACAGTGACACTAAATATAAAAGTTATGATGGGAGACTATATAGAGATAGTATAAAGTAAACATAAAAAAAGGCTATCTATCCCAGACAGCCAATCTTTTGTT